>Ga0222714_10002137_pt1 | contig 21384 bp, 26 predicted proteins | sample C33_3DmetaG_FD_165048 | JGI IMG/M metagenome (GOLD analysis project Ga0222714, IMG submission 165048) | Estuarine water microbial communities from San Francisco Bay, California, United States - C33_3D | ecosystem: Environmental > Aquatic > Marine > Unclassified | place: USA: California...
ATCTTATATAAAAATTTTCAATTAAATCATCTTGATGATGAGCAAGAATAAGAAATTTAATTTTATTTTTGGCACAATAATTTTCAAGTAAATCATATCGTAAATCTCTTGCTTTCTTTTGAATGTTGGAAGAAAATTTATCACCACGATAAGTTAAGATCTTAGCCTTAATTTTATTTTGTGTTAAATTTTTATAAGTTTGCTTTGCTTCATCAGCGGATTCTTTTCTTAAATTATGATCAATAATTAAAGCTAAAAAATCATTATCATTTTCTAAAGAATATAATTTTGCAAGAACACTTAAAGCCAAACTATCGCTACCACCTGATACTGCAATCGCGAATTTTTCTTTACCAATAAAAGATGAAATGGTTTCTCTAAAACGAAAATAAATTTGATTTATTTTTTTATCTTCCAATAATTTAAGACTAACTACAGTTAAATCTTTTCTTTTCATAAGATGATTTTTGTAAAATTGCTGCATCAGTCTTAGGATAGGCTTTTTTTAAATTCACGATCATCTTACAGCCTTGTTCTATCTCGCCAAGTTCTGCAAGAGTTACTCCTAATTTTAATAAATTCTCAGGAGCTTTTGGACTGTTAGGATATTTTTGATAACCATCTAAAAATGCAGTTGCTGCATCTTCATAGAGTTGTCTTATATAAAAAGTTTCTCCATACCAAAATTGAGCACTACCTGCGAGTTCATGCTTTGAATGGGTATCTACAAATTCTTTAAAAGCTATTTCTGCTTTTTCAAAATCTCCACTTTTCATAATATTCATTGCAAATTTATACTGCTCTGCAATTGAAACTTTTGGTAAAACTTTCGTTTTAGGTTTGTTAACTTTATCTTTTAATTTAATATTTTCTGATTGAATAGGCTGTTCTTTAATAACCTTTTCTTCTTCTTTGTTAACTTCTTCAGCATTTAAAATGTTTGTTTCGCTCTTTTTTATTGCAATGGTTTTTTCTACCATAACTTCTTTTGGAGCATTAACTTTATCACTAATAGCAGTATTTAAAATGTCTGTTTCATTCTTTTTTATAGGAATAGTTTTTTCTACTATGACTTCTTTTGGAGCATTAACTTTATCACTGGCAGTTCTGTTATTCTCTAATTGTTGTAGTCTTAACTGACTATCATTTGATACTTTATTTAATTGGTCTGATAATTGCTGAACCTTAAAATTATTCTCTTCAAATTTTGAAGTTAATTGTTGGATTAGTTTTTCTAATTCTGAAATTTTAGCTAATTGTCTAGTTAAAGCTTCATTCACAACAACATTGTCTGATGGTAGAGCAGTATTCTTGCTATAAACAGCCTTTTCTAAAGTTTGAATATCTTTATGGATTTTTTCTAATCTATCTAACAATTCACTCATTTTATCTTGTTGTGCAAAAGAAATATTTGCAAAAAAGACTATAGCCAAAATCTGTAATAAGAATTTATTCTTAAAAAACATATTTAATTACTTTATTAAATTTAAATGGCAAAAAAAAGACCCTAATGAATTTCTCATTAGGGTCTTTTATAAATTTTTTAATATTAATTAGTTTTAACTGTTACTGTTCTTCGGTTTTGTGACCAAGCTAAAACATTTGATGCTGGATTAGCAGGTTTTTCTTTACCGTAACTAATAACTTTAATTCTATTAGCAGCAACACCATTACTGATTAAATAATTTTTAGCAGCTGTTGCTCTTCTTTCGCCAAGGGCCAAGTTATATTCTCTAGTTCCTCTTTCATCTGCATGACCTTCAAGAACTACATTTAAAGTTGGGTTAGCTTTTAAATAAGTTGCTTGTTTTGCAAGAGTTGCTGTTGCGGCCGAAGTTAAATCTGATTTATTAGTTGAAAAAAAAACTCTATCTGGAACTCCATCTGCTAAATATTTAACTGTTTCTGTTCCTGTATAGGCATCGTCGCCTTTTGTTGTTGTTGTTGCTTGTTGCTGAGTTGCGCAAGCACCTAAAAATAAAGTTACCACTAAGGCTAGGGCAACTTTACTTAATTTTTTAGATAACATTATTGTTCCTTTTTATTTATTAATTTAAAAGATATTTAAATATTTTAATATGTAGATTAATGCAACTAATAAGTTAGTCGCTTATTTTCCAGATAATAAACCAGACCACGATGGATCAGACGCGTCGGTTGGAGTTTGAATTAACCTCTCATTATAACCTGTTAAATCAATAGACCATAATTTAGCTCCACCTCCTCTCCCGCCACTATCAGTAGGAGTCTCTCTATAAAATATAAGGACTCTTCCATTAGGCGCCCAAGATGGTGCTTCTTGATAATAGTTTTCAGTTAATAATCTTTCACCAGAACCATCAGATCTCATAACTCCAATATAAAATTTATTCTTATATAACTTAGTAAAAGCAATTAAATCTCCTCTGGGTGACCAAACGGGTGTTCCATAAAGTCCTTCACCAAAAGATATTCTTTTTATATTCGTGCCATCACTTTTCATTGTGTAGATTTGCTGAAATCCACTTCGGTCGGAATTAAATGCAATATAGGAACCATCTGGAGAATAAGAAGGCGAGGTATCTATTGAGGGATGATCTGTTAATTTTTCTACAACCCTTGTTTTTATATCCATTGTATAAATATCAGAGTTACCCTCTTCAGCAAAACTCATAATTATTTTTTTTCCATCTGGAGAAAAACGTGGAGCAAAAGTCATTCCTGGAAAATCTCCAACTAAATCTTGTAGTCCTGTTTCAATATTTAACAAATAAACTCTAGGCAAATTTTTAAAATAGGACATATAAGTTACATGCTGACTAGCTGGGCTAAATCTGGGAGTTAAAACTAATTCGTTGCCTAATGTTAAATATTTTACTCCATATCCATCTTGATCCATTATCGCTAATCTTTTTTTTCTATCTACTTTAGGTCCAGTTTCCGACACGTAAATTATTCTAGAGTCAAAATAACCCTTCTCTCCTGTTAATCTTTCATAAATTTTATCTGAGATCATATGAGACACTCTTCTCCAATTATCAGGCGTTGTATAAAAGGCCAAAGCTGACAATTCAGTTGCTGACACGACATCCCATAATTTAAATTCAACTCTAAGTCTTCCTTCTTTCTCTAATGAAATTTTTCCTGTAACAAGTACTTGGGTTTTTATAAAAGCCCAATCTTCAAATCTTGGTTTGTTATGAGCGGGTTCTGGTCTTTGAATAAAAGATTTTTTTTCTAATGCAAAAAATAAACCAGATCTTGTTAAGTTATTTTGTATAAGTTCAGGAATTTTAGTTTCAAGTTTTAAATTTTTTATATTATCTCCTAATTTTGAATCTAAATAAAAATCTGAAATAGCTGTTGGTAAAGGATCTAGATTGCCTCTTGTAATATCAACTGAAACAAGCGCAAAAGAGTTTGTTGTTAAAATAAAAAATAATACAATAATTTTAAAAATTTTATATCTCATATTAGCCTTTTAACATTTCTTTTGCGTCAAAGTTTAATTGCATTTCCTTCCACTTTTCATAACCGGTTGATGGTACTTTAAGAGGGTTACACAATTTAACTGCTCTTAATGCGCTCTCAGCTAATATCTTATAATAAGTTTGGCCAGCTGTATTCATTCTTGCTTGATCTAAAATCTCGCTACTTACTAGTGAACCGTCAGGATTAAGTTTAATTTTTATTCTAACAGTTAAATTTTCGTTATAAGGAAGTCCTATTGGTATGTTCCAACATTTAAATATTTGAGCTTTAATAGCGTCCTCCTGAGTTATTGTAAGTTTAGATGTAACAATATTTTTTTGTTGGCTTTGCGTTGCTTCTAAACTAGGCTTATTATTGGCTTCTGTATTATCTTTTTTTGACTTGTCTATAAGTGCAGAAATTTTATTAGGATCAAAAATTTCTTTTTTTTCGAATTCAGATGTTTGTTTTGTTAAGTCTTCAACTTTAACTGGATTCTGACGTTTTTCTAATAATTCTTTAATTTTTTTTATATTTTCTGGTAGTGGTACAGCGTCTGGTTTTTCTTTTGGCACGATTTTAGGTGGCGCCTGTTCTGTTACAACTCTATCTTTTATTTTTTTATCGGTTTTTTCACCATTAGAAACTTTAGGAGCATAAGGGATATTAGTTCTATCTCCAATTTGAACAAGATCTACAGAAATTACTAAAGGTGCCTGCACTCTTCCCATTAGGAAAGGTAAAGTGATGCTACTAATAATAAGAATAATAAAGTGAGCTATAAAAGAAATCTTAAGACTCTTTTGCATGACATTATTTTTTACTTTTAGAAAGTGATGATCCTGAAATTAAAGCTACTTTTGTAAAACCAGCTCTGGAAAGCAAGCCCATCACTTCCATAACTCTTCCATAATCTATGGCCTTATCGCCTCTTACATAAATTCTAGTATCAGTTCTATTTTTAGACATTGCTAAAATTTTAGGAACTAGTTGATTGGTTTCAACTTGAGTTTCTTGAATAAAAGTTTCTCCTTTTGCATTAATACTAAGAGTCAATGGTTCTTTATCATCAGGTAATGAATTTGCAGAACTATCCGGTAAATTAACTGAGACACCCGCTGTTAACATTGGCGCTGTGATCATAAAAATAATTAATAAAACTAACATTACATCCACAAACGGAGTAACATTTATCTCACTCATAGGTTCTCGTTTTCGAGATCTATTGTTCTGAATTTTAAAAGCCATTTATGTAATAGAAATAAATGATTGGCTAAAATTTTCTAAACGTGTTGAATATTTTCTAGAGTCGCTAGTAAACTTATTATAGGCAACAACTGCTGGTATCGCCGCTAATAATCCCAGTGCCGTTGCAAATAATGCCTCTGCTATACCAGGGGCTACAATTGCAAGACTTGTATTTTTTGAAATGGCAATAGATTGAAATGAATTCATAATTCCCCATACAGTTCCAAACAAACCAATAAAAGGTGCTGTTGAACCAACAGTAGCTAAAAAAGTTAATTTTTTTTCTACAATTTCCATCTCTTTATCTATTGAGCTGCTTAAAGCCTGTAAAACTCTCTCTTGAACTGATCCAGATCTTGATTTATTTTTTATCATAAAGTCCATACCCGCTTTAAACACATTCGCCATCGGATCTTCATTATAACCTTCTAATTTTTTATAAAGACTATCGGCTGACTTTGACGACCAAAACTGTTCTTCAAATATTGAGGATGAACCATTAATTTTTTTAAATAATTTATATTTTTCAATTATTATTGCCCAAGAATATATTGATGCTGCAATTAAAATAATAATTACAAATTTAACTACAAAATCTGCTTTAAAAAATAATGAGAAAAAAGAGAAGTTACTTGCTGCAAAATTCATATTTTTATTTAGTTTAATTATTTTGTATTTTTAAAACTTGTCATTTATTTGTCTTTGCATGAAAGATCTAGGTCTTTAATTATATGCAAGAGCTTAATTTTGCCTTTAAATCCTCGGGAATTATTTTCGGTTTTCCTGCATTATCAATGATCACTAACTCAACTGTCGCTTCAGCTAAAACTTCTTTATCCCTTAAAATATTTTGCGCCATCTCAATTCTTAAGTTCGATACATTTCTTACGAAGCTTTCGACAATAATTTTATCTTCAAACAATATAGGTTTTTTATAAGTAATACTAAATTTATGCACAACAATTTTGATATCAAATTTATCATTTAATTGTTTATGATTGTAACCAAGCGAATAAATAAGCTCAGTCCTGGCTCTTTCATAATATTTTAAATAGTTTGCGTAATAAACAATTCCACCTGCATCTGTATCTTCATAATAAATTTTTGTTTGATAACTAAATTTTTTTAATAAACTAGCCATGAAAACTATCGTTTTTATAATTATCTATAAAATACTTCCCAATTAAAATGGCATCTGCTTTATTAGAATCTTTTTTTCTAGTTAATTTTGGAGATATAGTTGGATAAATTTCTATTACTTTTGTTCTACTTGCATCTTTCACTGATCCAATTAGATTAAAATGCTTTTTCCACTTTGCTGGTCTTACAAAATATATAGGAAAACTTAATGCCGCACATATTCCTTTTATAATCCCAAAAGATTGCCCAAAATTAAACATGCTAGTCACGCCTTGTCCTGGCATAGCATTTACTTGTTCCACTATTACTGAAACTTTATCACTTTCATGTAAAAAACTTTTAAAGATATGAGTAACTTGCGCAGAATTAATTTGTCTTTTATTTTTTTTACCATCAACCATTGTTGGAACATCATATATTTCTAAAATATCTTTATTCTTGAAAACACAAATTGCTCCACTTACACCAGGATCAATTGAAAAAACTAACAATTTTTTAATTCACTCCTTCTAATAATTTTTCATCTACTTCAAAATTTGTAAAAACATTTTGAACATCATCATCATCTTCTATTTGCTCTAAAAAATTCACAACTTTAACAAATGTTTCTTTATCTAAATTAACTTTACTGAGAGGATTCCAAACTAAACCAGCAAAACTTAAATCTTTAATTTTTTTTTCTATTTGTTCTCTTACAGAATTAAATTCTTCTTTTTTACAATTAATTTCATGATAAAGATCAGTAGTAATACAATCTTCTGCTCCTGCATTAATAGCTAGTTCTAAAGCATCATTTGTACTCATTAACTCTTTCTTTATCTTGATTTGCCCTATCTGTTCAAATTGATAACTAACCGATCCAGTCTCGCCTAGGGTTCCCCCAAATTTTTGAAATATTGTTCTAATATTTGATACTGATCGATTTTTATTGTCAGTTAAAACTTCTATAATAACTCCTGTTCTACCTGGGCCGAATCCCTCATATCTTGAAAACTCATAACTATTATCAATATTACCCTGTGATTTTTTAATAGCTCTTTCAATATTATCTTTGGGCATATTTGCAGCTCTTGCAGCTTGAACTGCAGCTCGTAATCTTGGATTCATTTCTGGATCTGGTGTTCCAAGTTTTGCTGATACGGTTATTTCTCTTGAAAGTTTAGTAAAAAGTTTAGAACGTATTTTGTCTGCACGTCCTTTTCTGTGCATCATGTTTTTAAAATGCGAATGACCTGCCATTTTATTAAAATGATCTTTGATTAAAATGAGCGCCAATTGTGATGGGTTTTATATCTTTTGCAAGACCTGTTTTTTCATCAGCAATAACCTTAATTCCAGATAAAGTTCCTTTTCCTAAAGCAGGAGACAAACGTTCTAAATTTGGCTGTTTTAAAAATTTTTTTAATGCTGCATCTTTATTCATTCCTATAACTGAATCATAATCTCCGCACATGCCAGCATCAGTTTGATAGGCGGTGCCGTGATTTAAAATTCTAAAATCATAAGTAGGAACATGACTATGAGTTCCAACAACTAATGTTACCTGACCATCAAGATAATGACCCATAGCCATTTTTTCGCTTGTTATTTCAGCGTGAATATCAACGATAATAAAGTCTACATCTTTACCTAATTTTAAAGATTGCAATTTAAGAGCGATACAATTGAAAACATCATCTGCTTTTTTCATATAAATGTTTCCCATAATATTAATTACAGCGACTTTTTTATTATTTTTTAAAGAATAAATCTCACAACCAGAACCTGGAGTACCGTCCATAAAATTTAATGGTCTTAATAATCTTTTTTCCTCAGATATAAAATCTGCTGTCTCTTTTTGATCCCAAATATGATTGCCAGAGGTAATGACATCAACACCGACTGAGAATAGTTCATCACAAATCTTTTTTGTGATTCCATAACCGCCCGCTGCATTTTCTCCATTAACAATAACAAAATCTATTTCTTCGTTAGCTTTTACTTTTGGCAATTCAGATAAAACAATATCTCTTCCAGATCTACCAACTATATCCCCTAAAAATAAAAAATTCATTGAATATTTAAAAATCCTTTTTCTGTAAAAATTGCATCCAAACAAAAATCTGTTTTTAATGTTTTTAATTGATCTATTTTTTGAAATGAAAAACCAATTCCAATTGTTTTAAATCTTTTTTTAGTTTTATTTAACATGTTAAAATATTTATCATAATATCCCGATCCATAACCGAGCCTATTACCACACTTATCGAAAGCTAACAGTGGAACTAAAAAAATATCAGGTGTCATACTTTTAGCATTCATAAAATTTTGTGGTATTCCATATCGATTTAATTGCAAAGCATCATCAAAATTCCATTTTTTAAATTCCATTATGTTATTTTCGTTATGAATAAATGGTAACGATAACAAAATTTTTTTTTTAAACAATAATGCATTTAAAATTTTTAAATCTAATTCAAAATTAATAGAGTAGTAAGAACCTACGGTATTATTTTTATATCTTAAAATTTCTGAAAGTAATGGACTAAAATCTTTCTCTTTTAAAAGAAAATATTTATTTTTTCTTAAGGAAAAAAAATACTTCCTTAACTTTTCTTTCATTAAAATTAATTAATCTTTTCTAGAAAATTATTTATTGAATTTGAAACCTTTTCTAAAGACTCTGAATAATTTTTTTCATTATCTGAGATTTTACTTTTAAGTTCTTGTAAATCTGATTGAAGATTTTGAATTTCTTTTTCTTTATCTTCTTTATATAAAATTGATAAACTTTTTATTTCTTTAAATTTATCAAGTAAAGTTTTGTTTTGATTTTTTAGCTTTTCTATGGACTCTTTTATAGTAAACATCTCATCAATAACTTGAATTGAGCTAATTAGTAAGAGTTTGCTTTCGCCAATATTTCCTAGATCATTTTTAAGTTTTTCAAATTTTTCATTTAAATGTAAGGATAGTTTTTCCAACTCTTGTTCCTGCCCATCTTCGCAAGACAAAATATAGTCTCGATTATTAAACTTAACAGTAACGTTTACCATTTATCAAATTCTCCTAACATAGCATCCGTCTCTTGACTTAATTCATCAATTTTTTTTACGAACATTTTTTTATTTTTTAATATTTGTTCTAATTGTTCTTTTGTCGATTGTAATTCATTTTGCACAGAATTTATCTCTTCTTTTAAATTTTTATTTATATTTTCAGTTTCGGTAATCTTATATCTGGACTCTTCTAATTCGGCTTCCATTTTAGCCAATTCATCTTTTATAGTTTGATTTTCTTTTTCTATTAAATCAATTTTGTTTAATAACTCTTGATTTCCTGAATCTTGATTATTTAGTTTTTGTTCAAAAACTTTTAATTCATTAATAATACTTTCTTTTTCTTGTTCTAAATTTTTTGACTTTTGATTTAACTCTTCTTTTTCTTTTTCTAATTGAGAACTTAACTTTCTTAAATAACTACTTTCTTCTTTTGAGTTTTTAATTAAATCTGCGATTGAATCTAGTTTGTTTAAAGTTTCGAATAGCTGTGTTTCTTTATTTTTTAAATTCATTAAACTAAAAAAATTGTTTAATTTGTATCTTAAACATAATAATAATTCCTGCAATCCAAGTCTATCTATGTTTCATGGCAAAAAATAATTACTCAGATCTAGCTAACGCAATAAGATTTTTGTCAATTGACGCTGTTCAAAAAGCAAACTCAGGTCATCCAGGTATGCCCATGGGTATGGCTGATGTGACAACGATTCTTTTTAATAAATTTTTAAAATTTAATCCTCATAACCCTTCATGGTTTAATAGAGATAGATTTGTTTTATCTGCGGGACATGGATCAATGCTATTGTACTCTGTTTTATATTTGTCTGGTTATAAAACTATTACTATTGATGATATTAAAAATTTTAGACAATTAAATTCTATTTGCGCTGGGCATCCTGAGTATGAAAGAGATTCTGGAATAGAAACAACTACTGGTCCTTTGGGACAAGGTATAGCTAATGCTGTTGGTTTTGCCTTAGCTGAAGAAATTAATAGAGAAAAATTTGGTGATAAAATTTGCGATCACAAGACTTATGTTATCGCAGGTGATGGCTGTTTAATGGAAGGGGTCAGTCATGAAGCAATGAGTCTAGCAGGACATCTAAAGCTTAAAAACTTAATATTGTTTTTTGACAATAACTCTATTTCAATTGATGGAAATACTAATCTTAGTATTTCTGATGATTATAAAAAAAGATTTGCTTCCTATAATTGGGATTTAATTGAAATTAATGGTCATGATTATAATCAAATTTCAAAAGCCATTAGTAAAGTTCAAAAAGCAAAAAAACCGACAGTTATATCCTGTAAAACTATCATTGGTTACGGTTCGCCAAATAAAAGCAATACGGCTTCTGTTCATGGAAGTCCTTTGGGAAACGCTGAAATTGATTTAGTTAGAAAAAAATTAAAATGGAAATATCCACCCTTTGAAATCCCTGAAAATATTTTAAAAGAATGGAGAAAATTAATTATTACTGGAAAAAAACATGAAGAAAACTGGAAAAAAAACTTTGATAAATTAGAAAAAAACAAAAAAGAAGAACTTTTAAGAATTAAGTCAGGTAACTTACCAAAAAACTTTAATGAAAAAATTAGCCAAATTAAAGATAAATTTTTTGAAAATTCAAAACCTATTGCAACTAGGAAGTCTTCGGAAGCGTGCCTTGAAGCAATTACAACATTTATTCCAGAGCTTATAGGAGGTTCTGCAGATTTGACTGGTTCTAATAATACAAAATCATCTTCACAAAAAATAATTAATGCCAATAATTTTAACGGAACCTACATTCATTATGGAATAAGAGAACATGGTATGTGCGGTGTAATGAATGGTTTGGCTCTAGATCAAAGTACCATTCCTTATGGTGGAACATTTTTAATATTTTCTGACTATTGTAAGCCTTCAATAAGATTAGCCGCTTTAATGAAACAAAGAGTCATATATGTGTTAACGCATGACTCTATCGGCCTAGGAGAGGATGGTCCAACCCATCAACCGATTGAACAGCTTTTTAGCTTAAGATCGATTCCAAATTTAAATGTATTTAGACCAGCAGACTCAATCGAAACTTTAGAAGCTTGGGAATTAGCTTTAAAATCAAATTCGTCTCCTAGCGTTCTTGCTCTTACAAGACAAGATTTGCCAATGGTAAGAAAAAAAGAATCTAAAGAAAATTTAACTCAATATGGCGGTTACATATTGAGTGACTCAAAAAATAATAATTGCAATTTAATAATAATTGCAACTGGATCGGAAGTAGAGATTGCATTAGATGTTCAAAAAAAATTAAATGAACAAAATATAGAATCGAAAGTTATTTCTATGCCTTGTTTAGAATTGTTCGAAAAACAATCTAAAGAATACAAAAATAAAATTTTAGGAAAAAACTCTTTTACAGTAACCATAGAAGCAGGAGTTACAATAGGTTGGGAGAAATATACATCTAACGGAATTTCTTTTGGTATTAATTCATTTGGAAAGAGCGCTCCTTACAAACAAATATATAAACATTTTGGTCTAACTTCTGAGAATATTATCTCAGAAATCAAAAAAAATTATAAATAACTAAGCTTATTAATGAATAATCTAAATACGCTTTCTAGCAACGAAGATATTAAAAATAAAATTATTTTTTTAAGAGTAGATTTTAATATTCCAATAAAAGATGGAAAAGTAATTGACGATACAAAAATAGTTAAAATGAAAGATATTATTAATAAGTTGCTATCTAAAAAGACTAAAATTATCTTATGTTCCCATTTAGGAAGACCTCAAAAAAATGGCAAAGAAGGATTATCTCTAAACCAAGTTAAAAATAAATTAGAAAATATTTTTAAGAAGGACATAGTCTTTTTAAATAATTATTTAAATAACGAAACTAAGAACAATATAAAACAATCAGATAAAGAGTTATTTCTTCTAGAAAATATTAGATTTTATAAAGAAGAGGAAAAAAATGATCCTGAATTTGCTAAACAATTGGCAAAACTTGCAGATATTTACATAAATGAAGCATTCTCCTGCTCCCACCGAGCTCACGCATCTGTAACTGGAATAACTAAATTTATAAAATCATACGCCGGGGAAACAATTATTAATGAATTAAATTCTTTAGATAAAATTTTTAATAAATCAAACAAGCCTGTAACTTGTATTATTGGCGGTTCGAAAATATCTACAAAAATTGATTTAATTTCTAACCTAATTAAAAAAGTAGATTTTATGATTATTGGTGGAGCTATGGCTAATAACTTTATAAAATATAACAATTATGAGATTGGAAAATCTTTGTTTGAACCTAATAAGGAAGAAACTATAAAAGAAATTATTTCTGTAGCTAAAAAGAATAACTGTAAATTAATAATTCCTGAAGATGTTATTGTTTCGACCAATGAAAATATTGCTGGAAAGAATAAAAATTTATCTGAAATAGAAGCTAATGATATAATTTTTGATATTGGTCCTAATACTATTAAAAGTATAGGTGAAATTATTAATTCATCAAAAACATTGCTATGGAATGGTCCACTTGGTTTTTTTGAAAAAAATTTTTTTGCTAACGGAAGTAACGAAGTTGCAAAATTAATTAAAACAAATACTCAAAAAAAATTATTAACGTCGATAGCTGGCGGTGGCGATACTGCAGCTGCAATCAAAAAAGCAAATGCTGAAGATGGTTTCAGTTATATCTCAACTGCAGGTGGTGCTTTTTTAGAATGGCTTGAAGGAAAAATACTTCCTGGACTAAAAGTCCTTGAAAAATAATTTTTAAATAACTAAAAGATTAGTTCTATGAACAGTATCGAGTCTATTGCTCTTGCAATGGTCCAAAAAGGCAAAGGAATTTTGGCTGCTGACGAAAGCAATAGCACAATGACTAAAAGATTAGATTCTGTAAAAATTCCTTCTACAGAAGCAAATAGATTACAATTTCGAGAAGCTCTTTTTACATCGAAAAGAATTAAAGATTTTATAAGCGGAATAATCTTGTTTGATGAAACAATAAAACAAACCGCTTCAAATGGAAAAAGTATTTCCAAATTATTGAGTGACCAAGGAATTATTCCTGGAATCAAAGTTGATAAAGGAGTTAAGCCACTTGCGCTCTCAAATGATGAAAAAATTACTGAGGGACTGGATGGTCTTAAAGAAAGATTAATTGAATATTATAAATTAGGAGCAAGATTTACTAAATGGAGAGCTGTATACGATATATCAAATATCTACCCATCAAAAACTTCGATAGTTGCAAATGCTCACGCTCTAGCAAGATACGCTGCTATTGTGCAAGACACAAATATGGTTCCAATTGTTGAGCCTGAAGTCTTGATGGATGGTAATCATGACATTAAAAAATGTTACGAAGTAACTACCGCAGTATTAAATGAATGTTTTAATCAACTAGTTGTTCATAAAGTAAATTTAAAAGGAATAGTGTTAAAGCCAAACATGATATTAAATGGTTCTGAGTCTGGAAAAAAAAATATAACTGAAGAAGTTGCTGAAAAAAGCCTTGATTGCCTAAAAAGAAATGTTCCAAAAGAAGTCCCTGGAATAGCTTTTCTTTCAGGCGGTCAAAGTGAGCTTGAAGCAACTGAAAATCTAAATTCTATAAATAAAATTAATGATACAAAATTTGCATTTACATTTTCATACGGTAGAGCACTGCAGCAAAGTGCATTAAAAACTTGGGCAAAAAATATCAACGACAAAGCTACTGTCCAATCAGTGTTCGACTTAAGATCTGAAATGAATAGCCTTGCCTCACTTGGTAAGTGGAAATTAGATTTGGAAAAAAAAGCGGCTTAATTTATTGAGTAAATTTCTTTACTTAATCTCACCTGAAAAAATTACTAATCATAAAATTTTTCTTAAAAAACTAGAACTGGTTTTTAAAAGTAATATTATAAAATTTTTTCAACTTAGAGTTAAGAATCAAAAAAGAAAACAAATTATATTGCTCGGAAAAAAAATTATAAAACTTACTAAAAAATATAAAGTTAATTTTATTATAAATGATGATCCTTATATTGCAAAAATATTAAATGCTGATGGCTGTCATCTTGGTCAGCAAGACATGTCTATTAATTTTGCAAAAAAAATATTAAAAAAAAATTCAATTATTGGAGTCACTTGTCACAATTCTAAAATACTTGCGTCTAAAGCTTTTGCCAATAAAGCAAGTTATGTAGCTTTTGGCGCTTTTTATCCAACAAAAACTAAAAAAGTAAAGCACAGAGCCAAATTAAGTTTAATTAGATGGGCAAAAAAAAATATTAAAAAACCTATAGTTGCTATAGGAGGCATTAATCAAAAAAATTATGAAAAAATATTAAATGCTGGCGCAAATTATATAGCTTGTTCGGCTAGTATATGGAAAAGTAACATAAAAGATCCATTAACTGCTGTAAACATGTTTAAAAAAAGATATACGTTCTCAGAATAAATATGAAAATTTTAGGATCAGACATCAGAGTTGGTAATATCATTGAATATAAAAATGATCTTTGGAAGTGCCTTAAAAACCAAACATCAAATCGTGGAAACCTTCGGTCTCACAATCAAGTAGAGCTTAAAAGTATTACTAAAGGCACAAAATTAAATGAAAGATTTAGAGCGGATGAAACAGTGGAAAAGGCAAGTCTTGAAGAAAAAAAATTTCAATTTTTATATTCAGCAAACGACGAATTCTTTTTTATGGATAGCGAAAATTTTGAACAAATCTCAATCAACAAAACAATTGTTGAAGAATCCGAAAAATTATTAAAAGAAAATTTAGAAGTGACTATTGAATTTTATCAAGAAAAACCATTGAGTGTTATTTTGCCTAGATCTGTAGAATATGAAATTATTGAAACAGAGTCTGTCGTAAAAGGACAAACAGCCTCTGGTTCTTTTAAACCAGCAACGATTCAAAATGGTGTTAAGATAATGGTTCCTCCATTTATAAGCCAGGGCGATAAAATAATTGTTGATACAGAGACGCAAGAGTATTTAAAAAAAGTTAGCTAATGCCTCTACTGTCGGCAAATCTTAACATTATGGAGAAGGCCTGTAAAAAAGCATCTAAACTACTTATTCGTGATTTTGGCGAAATTGAAAAATTACAAGTGTCAAAAAAAGGACCTGGGGATTTTGTTACAAATTCAGACAAAAGAACTGAAAAAATAATTATAAATGAACTTTCTCTTGCTCGTCCCGATTATTCATTTCTAGCTGAAGAAAGCGGCTCATCTGAAAAAAGTACTGAATTTAGATGGATTATTGATCCAATCGATGGAACTACAAATTTTTTACATGGGGTTCCTTATTTTGCAATATCAATAGGTCTAGAAAAAAATAAAGAAATTATATGTGGTATGATCTTTAATCCTATAACTAATGAAATGTTTTATGCTGAAAAAGGCAAAGGAGCATATTTAAATAATTCAAGAATTCGTGTTTCATCAAGAAAAAATATTGATGAATGCGTTCTTCTAACAGGGGGGCCTATTCTTTCTTATAAAAATAAAGAAATATTTTTCAAAGAGTATGAATCTGTTAGCAGAAAAGTTGCGGCGACTAGAAAATTTGGTAGCTCGGCGCTGGATCTTGCATATCTTGCTAGTGGAAGATGTGATGGAGTATGGGAAAGAAACTTAAATTATTGGGATATTGCAGCTGGAATTATAATTGTTAAAGAAGCTGGAGGCACAGTAACCGATTTTAAAGGGGGAAATAAATATATAGAAGATAGAAATCTCCTGGCTACAAATTCAAAAATAGATAAAGATCTTATTGCTTTGCTTGCATAAATTTTAAATGCTAAAAATCCTGATTTTTTTATTTCTTGATGTTCTTGCTTTTAGCGGAGTTTTAATTTCGACTCTACCATTTTTAATTCATGAATATGGTGGCAATATTCTTTTGATAACAATAATTTTTGGATCATTTTCATTTTTTCAATTCTTTACATCTCCTTTTTGGGGAAGTTTATCAGATAGATTTGGAAGAAAACCACTCATCGTCTTAAATTGTTTTGCAGAAATATTAGCTAATTTAATATTGGCGATTAGTGGAAGTTTGCTGATGATATTTTTATCAAGAATTATTGCAGGTTTATTTAAAAATAACGTCTCTGTTGGAACTGCTTATATTGCAGACATTACTACCAAAAAAAATCGAGCTAAAGGAATGGGATTATTCGGTGTTGCATTTGGTTTAGGTTTTACTGTGGGTCCATTGCTTGGGGGATTAGTTGCTGGATCCAATTTTACTATTATGACACTCGCTAATGTCGCTTGGATTGCATGTGCAATTAATATTTTTAATTTATTATTTGTAACTTTTTTTTTAAAAGAATCTAAAAAATCTTTCAATAATTTTTCAATAAAAAATTCTTTTAGCAAAATTTATTTTCAATTCAAATTAATGAAAAAAAAAATATTACTACCTTTTTTTTTAGTTATATTCATAGTTTATTTTGGATTTTCCGGAATGGAAGGAATATTTGCAATCTGGATAAAAGAAACTTTTGAATGGGGACCAAAAGAAGTTGGAATAGTTATGCTCTATGCTGGCTTAAGTCAGATTATCGTTCAAGGGTTCATTTTAAGGATACTACTAAAATTTTTTAATGAAGTTCAATTAATAAAAAGCGGCATTTTATTTTTAATTTTTGGTTTTTTATTAATTCCAACTTCTAATATTTATTTGGTACCAGTTGCAATATTTTTTTTATGTTACGGAATTGGTGTAACAAATCCTTGTTTAAATAGTTTAGTTTCAAAAAAATGTTCTAAAAATGAAAAAGGATTTGCTCTGGGTGCCGCTTATTCTGCTCAATCAATTTCAAGATTTATTGGTCAACCGGCTGCTGGTATTTTATTTTTATTTTTTGGGAAAGATATGCCTTTTTATGTAAACTCGACAATTCTTGTTCTAACAATAATATTTTATTTATCTTTAATTAAAAAAGTTAACAAATAAGGACTTTATTCACTAAGAAGTGTTGTCTATTTATCTAATTTTGTTATAAAAACTTTCTTCTAAAATTATGAAAGAAAAAATACACCCAAAAACACACAAGATAAAAGTTGTAATGACTGATGGCAGTCAGTTTGAAACATTATCGACTTGGGGAAAAGAAAACGATGTTATGAAATTAGATATTGATCCAATATCACATCCTGCTTGGACAGGTGGTTCACAAAAAATTATAGACAAAGGAAGAGTAAGCAAATTTAATAAAAAATTTGAAAATCTTACTACTAAAACAAGTAAAAAATAAATATTTATGCTAGATAAACCTTTAATGCCAAAAGCAACGGCGGTATGGTTGCTCGAGAATACAAGTCTGACTTTTAAACAAATTGCAGATTTCTGTCAGCTTCATGAACTTGAAATTAAAGGGATTGCAGATGGAGATGTTGCGGTTGGAATAAAAGCCTATAATCCAATACTTGCAAATCAGTTAACAAGAGAAGAAATTGAAGAATGCAGCAAGGATCCTAACAGATCGTTGTCTATAAATAAAAAAGTATTAGATTACGAAATCAAAACAGTTGTTGGCCCAAAGTATACTCCGCTTTCCAAGAGACAGGATAGACCGGATGCAATTGCTTGGTTGATTAAAAATTACCCACAATTATCCGAGGGTCAAATTTCAAAACTTGTAGGTACTACAAAAAATACTGTGGAATCTGTTAAAAGTAGAAAACATTGGAACACTTCAAATATAACACCTAAAGATCCAGTGGCTTTAAACTTGTGTACTCAAAGCGATCTACAAAAAGCTGTAGAAAAAGCTAATAGAAAAGTTGAGAGTCAAAAAAAAGCAAAATTGAAACTAGAAGCTAATAAGTAATTTAACTTATTTTATAACTAAATATGTCTTTTAATTCAAAAAATAAATCTATTGTTTCTATAATCATGGGAAGCAAATCAGATTGGAATACTCTTAAAAAATCAGCAGAAATTCTTAAAAAATTAAAAATCCAATACCATATAAAAATTGTATCAGCACATAGAACTCCTATGAGATTAGTAGAATTTGCAAAATCTGCCAAAAAAAATAATATTTCAGTTATTATTGCTGGAGCGGGTGGGTCTGCTCATTTACCTGGAATGGTTGCTGCAATCACTGACTTGCCAGTTATTGGAGTGCCTATGGAAACAAAATCGTTAAAAGGATTGGACAGTCTATTATCAATTGTTCAAATGCCATTCGGAATACCCGTTGGTACTGTTGCTATTGGAGAAACTGGAGCAAAAAATGCTGCTTTATATGCTGCTTCTATCTTAAGTCTTAATAATAAAAAAATTGCAAACAACTTGAGAATATGGAGAAACAAGCAAACACTATCAGTAAAGCATAGCCCTAAGAAATGAGAAAAAAAACCTTTACCCTTGGAATATTTGGGGGTGGTCAGTTAGGAAAATTTTTAGTTCAAGCCGCAAATAAACTTAATATCAGAACTTTTGTATTTACTGACAGCATTGATTCTCCTGCAATCTATTATTGTGATGACTTTATTATCTCTAGCTATGAAAATAAAAAAAAATTAGATTTTTTTATAAAAAATATTAATTTAGCAACTTTTGAATTTGAAAATATTCCTTTTAAAACGCTTGATTATGTTGAAAAAAAAATCAATGTATCTCCAAAACCTTCTATAATTAAAATTCTTCAAGATAGATTAAAAGAAAAAACTTTTTTAAATTCAATAGGAATCAAAACTACTGAATTTTATTATTTAAAAAAAATTAATAAAAAAAAAATAAACAATAATGTTTTTCCTGCATTAGTAAAAACAATACGTCTTGGATATGATGGCAAAGGGCAAATATTTTTTAAAAATAAAAAAAATTTTTTAAAACATTCCTTTAAAAATGAAGAGTATATAATAGAAAAATTAATTAATTTTAAAAAAGAAATTTCAATAGTTACAACTAGATCCAAAAAAGAAAGTGTTTCATATGATGCTTTTGAAAATCTTCATAGGCATCAAATACTGAATAAATCTCTTATTCCAGCAAATATTAATTTAAAACTAAATAATGATGCAAAAAGAATTGCAAAAAAAATTGCTGATAAATTAAATTATATAGGAACAATGTGTGTTGAATTTTTCGTAACAAAAAATAATGAATTATTAGTAAATGAAATTGCTCCTAGAGTTCACAATTCTGGACACCTAACAATGAACGCCCATAATGTTAGCCAATTTGAAAATCATATAAGGGCGATTTGTAATCTTAAATTAAAAAAACCTAAAAGACTACATAAAGCAATTATGTATAATATTCTCGGTTATGATATTAAAAAATACAGATCAAAAGAAACTATCAAGAATGAATTTTTTTATGATTATGGAAAAAAAGAAATTAAAGATAAAAGAAAAATGGGGCATTTAACTAAAATCTTTTAAAAACCACGCCCTGCTTTTTGTGCAGAAAAAAAACTTAAAAAAGTTTTAATATTTTTTAGAAAATCTAATTTTATTTTGAATTGAGATAATAATTTAACGTGCTCTAATGATCTTTTTATTTCTGCATCAAGATCTTTTTGCGACAATTGCTCTTTGTAAAAACTCAGTATCAAAATTTTTAAATAAACTGATGATAATATTAACCTTTTTGTATAATAATTAAAATCTACGGAACGGTCATTAGCATATTTCCACATAATATCTGCAACAGAATATATATAAGTTAAAACTTTGCTTGGGTTATTATTTTTTATTAAATAAATAAAAATTTTCTGAATTAAATCTTTGTATTTTTTTTCTATTTGAAATCTTTTATTAAGTAAAAAAGATATTTTTTCATTAGTTTTAGGGAACTTATTAACTTTAAACCTAACTTCAACTAAAAATCTTTGATTTAAATCTTCAAAAATTAATTCGCTAATTTTAACTAATAATTCTCGTTTATCAAAAAAATTTATTTCTCCTATTTTTTTTAGAAAAACATCTTGATCAATATTATCAAAATCAATTTTTTTAAAATTTTTATATAGATAATTTAAAATCTTATCTTTTTTCAATTTTGTTACATCAATCATTAAAGACTAATAATGATAAAATACTTTAAGCAAAGTTCTTATAACAGGATAAAAAATAAGACTTACGATGATGTTAATAGCTAATAATAAATACTCGAACGGAGTTTGAGAAAAATAACTTAATATAATTACTGATGCAATTTGCGTAATCAAAAGAGATAGACCAAATGCTATAAATTCATTTTGAAAATTTGTCTGCGTTCTTCTTTGTTTTAAATATGAAGCTAATTTACTTAATAGTATAAAGCAAATAGATGTCATGCCAAAAGGCATACCTTGTAATGAGTCAAAAATTAATCCTATAAAAAATAAAAATGTAATTGAAAAACGTCCTTTGTCAAAAAAAGAAAAATAAAAAACCAATATATATTTAATGTTAATAATTGGACCTGGTGCAATCCAAGTATTTATAAAAATACTATCATTAATACAAATAAGCGTAAAAATGATATGAGCTGAATAAAACTTTATTTTTTCTAAAAAAGACTGCATTATTTTTTAACCTTTAAAACTGAAACATAATTTAACTGGTGCTCCTTAAAACCTAGATCAACTGAATATTTTCTTTTTTTTATATCTTTTTTATTGTCTGTGATTATTTTTCCAACATATAGGCCTTCTTTTATAACTCCATCTGAACCTGAGGTATAAATCTGATCATTATTTTCAAAAACTGCATTTTGTGGAAAAAAAAGTAATTGCGCTCCACCAAGACCATTACCTTTTAAAATTGCATTGACTCCTCTCGATGGGATAACCACGGGAACTCTACTATTAAGATCGGTAATCACCATAGCCTTTGAGCTAAATAAATTAACTTCAGAAATTTTTCCAAGATAAACATTATTTCGAACAATTGCCTGTCCTAATTGAACGCCCTCATTAGATCCTATTGTTAAAATTAAATTTTTAGCAAATTCATTTGTATCTTCATGAATTATTTTTGCATAAACTGATACATAGTCATCTCTGTTTTTAATTCCTAAAACTCTTTTTAGGTTATCATTTTCATTTTTAAAAAATTGCAACTCTCGTTTTTCAGCATTCAATTGTTCAATCTCATCTTTGAGTTTTTTGTTTTCTAAAACAATATTAAGATTAAAGTACTGTCTTGCTGAACTGCCGAGGTCAGAGATAAGTTTGACTGGGGCATTAACTATGTAAATACTATAAGTAATCCCATCATTTATTAATGCTTTTAAAAATCTTATAGCTTTAAAATCACTTTTTTCTGAAAATAAAAATAAAAAACAAATTATAATATAAGATGGAAGAAGAAATTTTTTGCTGATTGTTTTTTGTAAAGCTGAAACGCCTGGAGTTGAGCTTCTTGCAAGCCGATTTTGACTCATATTAGATTAATATAACTTTTTAATATGAAGTTAGCATAGAAGAAAATATTCCTTCTTGCTCTAAAGCTTTACCAGTTCCAATTGCAACGCATGATAATGCATCTT
>Ga0222714_10002138_pt1 | contig 21378 bp, 16 predicted proteins | sample C33_3DmetaG_FD_165048 | JGI IMG/M metagenome (GOLD analysis project Ga0222714, IMG submission 165048) | Estuarine water microbial communities from San Francisco Bay, California, United States - C33_3D | ecosystem: Environmental > Aquatic > Marine > Unclassified | place: USA: California...
GACTTCGACCTGGCCTACACCTACCGCGGTGTAGAAATGTTCGGAGGCGAGATGGCGTTCACTGTAGGTTCTCGTAACCTGTTCGATCGTCAAGCCCAGCGTACTCCTGACTTCGCCGGTGTAATCGGTGAATTGCAGGATCCGATGGGTCGTTCACTGTACGCTCGAGTGGTCTACGACTTCTAAACCAGTCGCTAGTTGTGAGCTCTGACTCAGAGCCATGACAAGGCGTTGCCTGTCCCTCGGGTCAGGCAACGCACCAAGACTAAGAGGGGCTCCATCACTGGAGCCCCTTTTTTTTAGTGCACATACTGGCAGTAAGCGGCGCCTGGCAGCACAATTGCCACCAAATAAGTCAGGGAACACCCTGCGGGAGAGTTACATGACAAGGAGCACCCTGCTTCCGGTTAGCGTCTACATTATCACCCTGAATGAAGCCCACACGATCGGCCGCTTGCTGGATCAACTCAGCGTTTTTCAGGAAATCATTGTCGTCGACAGCGGCAGTACTGACAGCACCCAGAAAATTGCCGCGTCTTACTCCAATGTCCGAGTTCTCTTCAAGGAATGGAGTGGTTACAGCGCACAGAAAGCCTATGCATTGGCGCAGTGCCGTTGTGACTGGGTGCTTAACCTCGATGCCGATGAGGAATTGACACCCCGCTTTGTCGAGGAGCTAAAAGTCACGATTGCTGAAGGCTGCTGGGATGCGCTCGAGAGTTGCCGCATCGATTATCACTGGGGTAAGCGGCCGCGTAATTTCGCGATCGATCGGCGTCTGATTCGCCTGTTCCGCCGCAAGGTCGGACACTACGAACCACGTCGCGTCCACGAGCGCATCACCGTGTCGGGCCGGATTCGCAAGACATCAGCCTTTCTCATTCACCACCAGAACATGACCATCGAAGAAGTCGTGAAAAAATACAATAAATACAGTCAGCTCCGTGCCATGGACAAGTTCGAGCTGGGTCATCGCTCGAACCTGCCGGTATTGCTCTTTATCTTTCCCTGGGTGTTTGTGCAGTACTACTTCTTCAAGGGCTTCATGCTGGACGGCAGCGCCGGCTTCATCGGCAGCATCAACCTGGCTTACTACCATTTCATGAAATACGCGAAATTGTGGGAACTGCAGCACAACAAATCAGTCGAACAGCAAACCTATGCGGCGCGCTGCGACAGCCAACCGCAGGGCCAATAGAGAAACCCGGCGCGGTGCCCGACTAATCGCGTGACTCGAACTCGATTTCGACACCTTCGGTGGTGGTCTGCAAAATCAGATGTCGGTCCCTCACTGCGAAGGTCTGTACATCACGCAAGTACAGCAAGAGGTTGTTGTGAAGCGAACCCGGCTCACACAGCCTGCGAGTTGAGCCAAGAGGTTCGAAGTGCAGCGTGGAGTCTTCTTGCTGTTGCCAGGTCCCGCTGAGTGAATTACAGTCCGAGTCGCCAGTCAGTCGGTTGCGGTTGCGAAAATTCAGGACATACTTGCCAGGTTCCTCGGGCACAAACTCGAAACCGCCCAGAACCGTCAGCTTCACCAGTTGCCAGTTTGTGCCTTCCAATGTCACTGGCGCATCCGCCGCCATGGCCTGGCTGCAGGCCAGACTTACCAGCAGCACGACCAATAATCGGCGCCGGAGCCTACCGTAGCCCTTTCCGGAAAAATTCTTGCAATTCACATTGTGATCCTCGTCCGCAACCTCGTATCAATACGCAACGAGCGCGACCCGACAGGCATACCGAACGGGCTTACTCGTGCCTCAGCGCATCAACCGGATTGGACTGCGCCGTGCGTAAAGATTGCACGATAACTGTCGCCAGTGCCACTACGGCGACGGAGAGAATCGCAATCAAGTAAGGCAACGTAGCCGCGAACAGACCCGGTTCATAGCGATAGGCGAAGCGTTCGAGCCAGTTGTTAACGGTAACGAAGCTGACTATGGCAGCCGGCACCGCAGCAATGGCAATCATGAAAATCACACTGCGACAGAGCAAGGTAATGATCTGTGTGCTGGACGCGCCGAGAATCTTGCGCACCCCGATCTCCTTGTTGCGCTGCTGGGTATTGAAGGCAGCCAGACCGAACAATCCCATGGCGGAAATGAAGATACAGATCCCGGCAAAAATCTCCGTCAACTGCATCAGGTTGATCTCAGACCGATAGAGCTCGTTCAGCCGGTCCTCGAGGAAGGTCGGATTGAACACCTGCGAGGCATCAAATTCCCTGAGCTTCGCCTCGATGATTCGCAACGTCTCGGGAACATTGTCGCCGGTAATGTTCACGATCATGGAGCGCTGGGCCAGCGGCCGAGTCTGCGGCGCAGTATTGGAAAAATCATTACTGACGAGCTGAACCAGCAAGGGACCGATCTCATTATTCAGGGGCGCATAGTGGAAATCCTTGGTAACGCCGATAATGGTTGGCCGGAAGTTATCGGTATTGCCGATCTGCTTGCCCAGAGGTTCGTCCCAGCCCATCTTTCGCACCATGGCCTCATTCGCCATCATCACCTTGGTGGGATCAGTATCGCGTCCCTCTTCGAACCCGCGTCCGGACACGATCTCGATGCCCATGGCATCAATGAAGTTCAGACCCACCAGGATGCGGTCAACATGTTCCGGCGCCACCGTGCCGTCATTGCCCTCGACGGGGATCAGGTTGATGGCATTGCCGAAGCCGGGAACCATCTGCGTATCTACCACATCGATGATCGAGGGTTCGGTAATCAGTTCGTTGCGCAGCGCCGGAAAATCCTCGATCAGGTCGACACCGCGAAGGTCGATCCAGACCTTATTCTCCTTGTCGAAACCCAGCGGCTTGTTCGCGACATAGTTCATCTGCTGTGACATCAGCAGGGTACACGCGATCACGCCGATGGATATTGCTAATTGGGAGAACACGAGCAATTGGCGAATGGAGAGGCCGCTACGCCAGGAGCTCTGCACCTTCGTCAGCGCCGCCTTGGGCGAGATTGAGGACAGATAGAACGCCGGATAGAGTCCCGACAGCAGCGCAACCACCAACGCAAGTCCGACAATACCGACGATCACTAGCGGGCTGGCCAGTCCTGCCAGCAGCGCCTCCTTACCCATCAGGGTCGAAATCGGCGTGAAGACGAGCGCGGCAATCGCGAGCACGATGCCCAGCAGCAATGCGATCACTGTGAACACGAGCGACTCACCGAGGAACTGCCAGATCAGCTGGCCGCGACTGGCCCCGACCACCTTGCGCATGCCGACTTCCTTGGAACGCTTGGTGGCTCGTGCCGTGGCGAGATTCATGTAGTTGATGCAGGCGACGAGCAGGATGAAGATTGCCACCGCCGCGAATCCGTAAACATAGAACACGTTGCCATTAGGCTGGTCACCGGGATAGGAGGGTCCGAAATGCACGGCATCCAGTGGCGTGATCCGCGCCGTGAACGTTGAGTTCATGCGGCCCAGACTCTCACTCATGTATTTCGCAGCAAACTCGTCGATGATGCCGGCGAAGGCGGCCGGATCAAACGTCGGCTCTATCAGCAGGTAGGTGAAGATGCTCACGCCTGTCAGGCCTCGAATATAACTGTCTTCGTAGTTCGGCACGAACTGTGACAGGGCGCGATACGGATAGAGGGCACTGTATTTGAGATGGGTGCTCTCTGGCAGGTCGGCAAACACGAGAGTAACGCGGTAGGAAAAACTGTCGGTCTGCATGATCTTGCCTATCGGGTCTGCTTCCCCGAAATAGCTCTGCGCGAACGAGGCGCTGATAGCGATGGAATTCATGTCGTCAAAGGCTGTCTGCGGGTCGCCTGCCAGGATCTCGTGATCGAACACCTCGAAGACATTCTCGTCGGCGAGATAGATATCATCCCAGCTGAAACGTTTATCCTCAAAACTCAGCACATTCTGGGTGGAATTGCGGAACCGGACGAAGGTCCCAAGTTGCGGGTAGTCCTGCAACAACAATGGGCCCAGGCCTTCCTGGGTGATGGCGAAATCCGCTGGTGCGCCATTGTTCTGCTGGAAATGGGTAGAGACACGATAAATCCTGTCATGCAGGGCGAAGTGTTGATCGAAGGTGAGCTCGCTGCGCAAATACAGTGAGAGAATCAGGAAGCTGCCAATGCCGAGCGCCAGACTTAGAATATTGACCAGGACATAGAGTCGTTCCTTCGCCAGCTTGCGTAGCGCGACCAGAATATACATTTTCAGCATTGTCGACTCCTCTCGCATCCATCTCGGAGCGGATTATCTTGTTCTTCGCAGAATTGTCATCCGGCCGTGCCCGCGGCGCTCCTGATGATTAAATTGACGAACCCCACGGTAAAAAGTTCCAAATTATTTACCCTTCGTTTCATTATCTGTCTGGTCAGAGTGCCCGAAATTGTTACTTCGCGCCCGGCCCAGGCTGCCGTGGGTGCCCGGTTGCCACCTGATTTCACCCAGCATGGCTGTGCACCGGGATAGTCACACTGAGACGTACGAGGACTGACACCGCGGCTAGTCGTTTGTCTCACGCAGGGCTCTGCTGGTCGCTCCTGCACGCCGCGTAATATCTGCCACCGCGGCTCCAGCCCAGTATCGCTGCGGCCTTCAGCTCACAATTCAGGGTCGCGAAGAGGTGTACTGTTACACTTTGTTTCGGATTTTCTGCTGCCCTTACCTGATAATGGTTAAGCCTAAAAGCAGTGCTGTAAAAGACTGGAAATGTCCCGCAAGCAAGACGCAGAGAAGACGCGAGTGCGCATTTGCATAACGATAGCCTCCGCCTTCGGGCCCTGTTGATAGCGGTCTACTACAGGTTGCATGGAGTCATACAGATATCAGGGCACACTATCACCCTGACGTAACAGAAGCAGTATTAATGCAGTTTAATTAATTGGTTACGGAAGTTCGCATGGCAGAATTGACACCCGCTCTAGCGCTCGAATTGGGCGTTGCCGCACATAATGCCGGCAAGTTGTTAGAAGCCGAACGCTTCTATCGCGCTATTCTCAAATCACACCCGCCCGACCCCGTATCTGACGATATCCGCGATGTAATCGCCCAGGCTTACAGCTATATGGGCCTCGTCCTGCGCGATCGCGGCGATATCAATGCCTACATTGACTGCTGCAAACTGGCCGTGCGCATGAAGCCTTCGAGCGCCGATGCGCTCAACAATCTCGGTACCGCACAGCAATACAATGGTGACCTTGAAGGGGCTCTTAAAAGCTATCGGCTCGCGCTGCATGCCGATCCCTATTGCGCCGAATCGTATAACAATCTGGGTAGCGCCCTGCATTCGTTTGGCCGTGTTGATATGGCGATCGAGAGCTTTAACAAGGCGATAGCTCTCAAACCCAACTATGCCAATGCCTATAACAACATGGGACACGCCTATCACGACAAAGGCGACCACAACGCATCGATCGAGTGCTATCAGAAGGCATTGCAGGTGCAGCCCGACTCCATGCAGGCGCACAACAATCTGGGAAACGCGTTCCGGGAAAATGGCGAGTTGGAAAAAGCCATCGCCCACTTCGACATCATAACTGTCTCGAAATTCAATCCAACGCACTCCCAGTTCTGGTTCAATTCACAGTCCCAGGCCATTGAATGTCTCTACCAACTTGGCCGATACGATGAAGTCAAGCAACGCTTGTACGCGCTCTCGCATTCCGGTGATCTGAACCTGCGCGTGGCTGCAGTGAGCGCATTTGTCTCACAACAATTGAAATTCGATGATCCGTATCCGTTCTGCAGACAGCCGCTGGACTACTTCCACGTCGGCAGTCTGAAAGATTATGTCTCGGATATACAGGGATTCGCGGAAAACCTGATCGCCGAGTCGAGCAACGTCAATCAGGTTTGGGAACCGCTGCATGGTGTAACCAAGTTTGGCTTTCAGACCTCCCCTACCATTTTTTCCGCCGGCAAAAATTGTGAACAACTCGAACAGATTCTGCGTAAGGAAATAGCAAACTACCACGCCAAATTCGCCACGAGACAGAGTGCGTATATCCGCGATTGGCCGACTCAATTCGATCTCAGAGGCTGGTTTGTGCGTCTGTTGAAACACGGTTTTCAACAACCCCACAACCACCCCTCCGGCTGGCTTAGCGGCGTAATCTACCTCAAGACGCTGGAAACCGATTCGGATGCCGGCGCCATCGAGCTGGGACTGCATGGGCACAGCCTGCAGATTCTGGATGACAGCTACCCGCGCATCGTGCATCGACCTCAGGCCGGCGATATTATCTTTTTCCCGTCCTCACTGTTTCACCGAACCATCCCGTTCGACGCCGATACCGAGCGTTGTGTCATCGCCTTCGATCTTTATCGCTATTCCAACTGAAGCGATTCCTTCGCTACACCCGGCACACTGATCATGGCGTGCCGGACTCTCCCCTACCTGCACAGCGTGCCTACTCGCACCGATTGCACTGCAGCACACTCCAGAAGGCGCTGACCTACTGGAGTTTGCGGTGCATTGCGACTTTCACTTCCGCGGCGAAGCTGGCAGTATCCTGGCTGAATGCTTTGTCGTTTCAAGCTATTGTGTTTTCAACAACAAGAACCCTTAACAGGACAATACTATGAAAACCTTAGTCTTACTCTACGGCGTTCTCGCCTATGCCATCGGCATGGCAGGCTTGTTCTATTTCATTCTCTTTGTCGGCGGGTGGGAATTCATGCCCGTCCACATCGAATCCCGCTCCCCCGGCCCGGTCGGTTATGCCCTGCTCGTGAATTTTGGCTTGATGGTGTTATGGTCGGCGCAGCACACGGTAATGGCTCGCAGGGGCTTCAAGCAAGTGTGGACGAAGCTCATCCCGGCCCCGATGGAACGCAGTACCTATGTCCTGATCTCGGGTATTCTGATGGTGATCCTGTCTCTCAACTGGCAGGCCATCGGAGGCGGTCTGTGGGATGTCAAGGGCACGACGCTGGGAACGGTGTTGACTTCACTGTCTATTGTCGGCTGGGTTGTCGTCGTGCTCTCTTCTTTCCTGATCAATCATTTCGAATTGTTCGGTCTGTATCAGGTCTGGCTCCATTTCAGGAACAAGCCGGAACCGGCGCCGAGCTATACCGAACGTTTCCTCTACCGGATTGTGCGTCATCCCTTGCAGTTCGGCATTCTGATGGGACTGTGGTTCACTCCCACAATGTCCACGACACATCTGTGTCTGGCTGTGTTGATGACGATCTATATCCTGATCGGGCTCCACTATGAGGAAATCGATCTCGAGAATTCTCTGGGTGAGGATTACCGCGACTACAAGACCCGGGTACGCGGTCTGATTCCCTTCCCGAAGTAAGTGGCACCTGCTCTCTCGCGAAACCGACCAGTCCTCTTGACGGATTCGCGAGGGCGACTGAGAGCGAAGGCGACTGCCAAATTGAAAGACCGTCGGGACGGCATTTGGGATTTGCCCTGATCGCCCACCCGGGTTGATAATGAGCAGGCACACCATTGAAACCGCGTCCAACCCATTCCACAAGGCTGACAACAACAATGAAAAGTCGATCACACCTCTGCCCTGTCTTGCTCGCCACCTGCGCGAGCCTGGCAGTCGCCACCGCGGCCGCCGCGGAAGAGACCGAATACCCCCACGCCTATCCACGCACCGGCGTCACCAAGCTGTTCGAGAATGAGCGTGGCATCGCCTGGAATGTCATCTGGCTGTATGGAGTCGAGCAGCCCTACCATAAGCACCGCTATGACATGGCAGGTGTCTATCTGCGTTGGGGCCCGATTCGTGTTACTCAACTGGACGGCAGCTATCCCCCGACCTCGGAACCGTTTGAAATTCCGCGTCCGTATTTCCAACGCAAGGATGTGCTGCACAAGGAGGAAGTTCTCGGCTTTCCACCCGATTCACCCCAGCGCTGGGCCATCATGTTCGACCTGAAAGAAGTGCAATCCAAACCGGTAATGCCAAAAGCGGGCATGCCGCTGGCTTTTCCCCGTACCGGTGCGGAGATGGCGATTGACAATGACCGCGTGACCGAATGGAAACACAGTTGGCAAATCGGCGCCGCCGTGCCTACTCATCTGCATGACAAGGACTCTGTTCAGGTGTTCTATGAGCCCGGCACGCTCCGATTCACCCGCGAAGACGGCAGCATTGAGGTGATGAATTTCCAGGTTGGGGATGCCCGCTTCATTCCGGCTGGAACCATTGATGCGGAAGAGGCCGTCATGGGCACACCGGCCGCAGTGACAATCGAGCTGAAGTAAGGCAGGGCTACAGAGCGCAGTTAACCCTTGTCGATATAGGCCTTGGTGACGGCACGCACGGTCTGTCGAACGCCGCGCACCATTGCCTTGACTGAAATTGTTGCCTTGGCAATGCCATCGATGTCTCCGTTGCGACCGGCGCTGAACTTGTCCAATGCAGTCTTGCCGAGAAACTGATCCTCATAGCCCGGCCAGGAGAAGAAGTCGCCAATCGTGTAGCGATGGGATTCCTTGTAATAGATCACCTTCAATCCGACGATGGTGCCATCGAGATCCATGCCGATCAGCGTATCGATTGGCCCGCTGAACCCGTCAGGCTCCGGCTGGATATCGGCAGTGACGACCGCATAACCAATCAGAATTTTCTCACCAGTGGCCGGATCGGTGCGATAGGCTCGACGTACTGGTACTTCCCCCTCTTTCTCGGAGAAGCTGTCGGCACCAGGTACCACCTCTTTCAACAACCGGTCCGAGGTGTGGTCCTTGTTGGCCGCATAGATGCCGGCATAGAGAGCCGAATCACCCAGCAGCCAGCCCGCCAGCTGGCCTCCGCGGTCGAACAGCAGAACGCACAGCAACATGGCCAGACTGGGCAGGCAGGCCGCTGATTTGTAGACATTCTTCCGCGCTGGCATCATTTTGTGCTTTCGGTCCTGGTGCAGGTCCTTAGTTTAAGTCCCTCACGACCACAGTCAATTACAATCACCGCCGTTTTCCGCCAATCTGACTGCCGCTTGCTCAAGTCAGTGCACTGCCTATTTCCGTGATTTAGGGGCGGTTTCCACTCGTCACAGGCCGCTCGCATCGGCATAATGATGCGGGTGCCATTGCCTGGTGCCGGCCAGCGGCTACTGCCTGCTCAGGGGCCAACCCAACACAACAAGAACAGAGGGTCGAATCGCGTGAACACAATCATCAAACCTCAACTCCACAGCCGTTTGCTGGGAATTTCGCTGACCCTGCTCATTGCGCAGCACAGCCTGGCGCAATCCCCCAATCCGTTCGGTATTCCCGATGCGAAATCCCCTAACCCGGCGGCGAATATCGTGGCCGCACCCGGTTCGCGTGCTCAGGGCTGGCTCGAGCAGGGCCGTTCCGAGGTGCTCGCACGCCATGGCATGGTGGCGACCAGCGACCCGTTGGCAGCCGAGGCCGGGCTGGAGATATTGCGCAAGGGCGGCAACGCGATCGACGCGGCGGTGGCTACGGCTGCCGTACTCGATGTGACTTCCCAGAATGACACCGGTATCGCCGGTGACCTGTTCGCGCTGGTGTGGAGTGCCCGCGATCGTAAACTCTATGCCCTGAACTCCGCCGGTTGGGCACCGAAGGGTTGGACACCGGCGTTCTTTACCGAGACCCTGGGTCTCGACCGCATGCCTTCGGTCGGGGTCAATGCCGCCACCGTTCCTGGCGCTATCTCCGGCTACGACGCCTTGCTCCGCCGCTTCGGTACGATGGATTTCCAGCAAACGTTCGCCCGAGCCGTGCAGATCGCCGAAGAAGGCTGGGGACAGGCGGAACGTCGGCATCAGGATCTGGTCAGCGTGCAGCGCAAACTGCAGAACGACCCCGACTCCGCCGCGACCTTTCTGGACGACGGCGAAGTCCCACCGCTGTACAGTATTATTCGCAATCCGCAACTCGCCACGGCGCTGCGTCTGATCCAGCAACAGGGTCGCGAGGCGTTCTACACCGGCGCCATCGCCGATGCGATTGTGGCGAAGGTGCAGTCACTGGGCGGTGTCATGACCCATGAGGATCTTGCCGAATTCGAATCAGAATGGGTGGAGCCAATCAGCTCTGATTATCACGGCTACGACGTGTTTGAACTGCCGCCTCCCGGACAGGGCTTCGCCGCGCTGGAAATGCTGAACATTCTCGAGGTCTGCGCTCCCGCCCATGGTCTTGATCTGGCTCAGCTTGGACCCTCGAATCCGGACTACTGGCATCTGTTGGTCGAAGCCAAGAAGCTCGCCTATTCCGATCTGCAGGCCTATAACGGTGACCCCAAATTCAGCGACATTCCCGTGGCCAGACTGTTGTCGAAATCCTATGCGAAATCCCTCTGCGATCGCATCGATATGGATGTCGCTTCGACACCTTCGGTGACCGGTGGACTCGATGGTGGCACGATCTATCTGACGACCGCAGATCGTTGGGGCAATATGGTATCCCTGATTCACAGCGTATTCTCGGTATACGGCAGCGGCATTACCATTCCTCCCTATGGCATGATCCTGCACAATCGGGGTTCGGCCTTCTCTCTTGCAGATGGTCATCCCAACCTTGTCGCGCCGCACAAACGCCCCTTCCATTCCATCATCGCCGGCTTCGTGATGCAGGACGGTGAACCATTGATGACCTTTGGCAATATGGGCGGCTCTGTACAGCCGGAGACACACGCGCAGCATATGGTAAATGTTATAGATAATGGCATGAATGTGCAGATGACCACAGACGCGGCACGCTTCACACACAGCCAGAACAGCAATGTGCTGTCGCTGGAAAATGCCCTCTATGCACTCGTCGGCAGTGCACTTGAAGCGAAAGGACATTCGGTGCGACCGGTTAACGGCGGCAGCGTCGGCGGCTATCAGGGCATCCTCTTCACACGCGACCCATCGCTGCCTCTCCCGGTGATTGACCAGCGAAGCATCGACAACGACGCGCCCGTGAATGGTGTCTATCGTGGCGGCTCGGACCATCGCAAGGATGGCCAGGCGGTGGGCTGGTAGACAAGGACCACACCCCGCTTCTGCCTCAGTAATAGCCGGCAAGCCACTTCTGTTGCGGATGCGGCTTGCCGGAGATCTGCAGCTTTCAGGCAATCCCAATCAGACAGACTGCACGCCAAATCCTTGGGCCGCGCGCTCTATGCCGCTCAGGGCTCGTTGCGATTGGACAGGAAGCGGTAGCCAACTCCGGGTTCGGTCTCGATAAACCGGGGAGCAGAGGCTTCATCGCCGAGCTTCGCTCGCAGCTTGCCGACAAGGATGCGCAAGTAATGGGTATCCTGTACGTGAGTCTTGCCCCACAGGCGATCGAGAATCTGCTGCTGGGTCAACACCCGATCCTGATATTCCATGAGCAGTTTCAGTAAATCGAATTCCTTGCGCGACAGATGCACGGGCCGGCCGTTGACGACAAGCTTGCGCTGCAACACGTTGAGCTGGATTACGCCATCATCGTATTCGGCGAACACCGACGGGGCATCGCTGCCGGCGCGCAATAACACACGAATGCGGGCGAGCAGTTCGTTGATCCCAAAGGGTTTGACGACGAAGTCATTGGCCCCAGCATCCAGCGCAGCTACTTTCTCCTGTTCCCGGTTTCGCACCGAGAGAATGATGACCGGACCGTGATAGAACTCGCGTAGCGACTTCAACACTTCGATGCCATCCATATCGGGCAAACCGAGATCGAGAATGACGAGCTGAGGCGACTCCAATGCCGACAGCTCAAGACCCGCAACGCCAGTATTTGCCTCCAACACGTCATAGGCCTTAGCGGTCAGGCCGATGCGCAGAAAGCGGCGGATCTGTGGTTCATCATCGATTACAAGTATCTTTCCCATAGCGGCTAATCGTTGTCCTCACTCACTGGCAACAGGACGCGCACGAGACACCCCTGCCCACTCGTCGCATCGTGAATCTCGACACTGCCGCCGTGCGCTCCGATCATACCCTTGCAGATCGCAAGCCCGAGACCAGTGCCTGCCATGCGGCGATCACCCCGGTCGGCGCTGTGAAACATTTCGAAGACTTTTTCCCGCTCAGAGACCGGAATGCCGGGACCACTGTCTTCGATTTCGATGCCGATACGCTGTTCATGCATGCGCACCCGAATCGCAATCCTGGAATCGGTCGGCGCAAACTTCAGTGCATTTTCGATGACATTGTACAGGGCTTGCTCAATCAATGCCGCGTGCACATCGAGCAGCGGCAAGTGGGACTCAATATCCAGTTCCAACCGCTGGTCTTCCTTCTGGCTCTTGAAGCGCTTGATGACGAAATTGATGATCTCCTCGATCGAGACTGTGGAGCGATGCAGCGTCAACTCCCCGTGCCCAAGCCGGGTCATATCAAGCAGCTTTTGGGTATAGCCATTGAGGCGAATGGCTTCGGTCAGAATGGAATTGAGCAGTTCCTGTTGCTGATCCGGCTCCAGTGCACTGCCCATCTCGATGAGCGTCGAGGCGGCACCGATCATCGCCGTCAGCGGCGTTCTGAAGTCATGGGACACCGAGGACAACAGCGAAGAGCGCATTACCTCCTGCTCCTTGTCCAGGCGCTCGGTCTCCAGATCCCACACCAGTCGGGTACGGCCGAGTGCCAGATTGGCCTGATGCAACAGCAGATTGATCGAGGCCGCATGATCATCTGTCACCGGATCCCAGCGGGTGGCAAGAATGGCGATATTGTCTACACCATCAGTCAACAGGCGTCCGGCGATAGATTCCTCCTTCATGCTCCAGAATTCGCGCGTCGTCTCCAGCGTGCTGATCGCCTGTTGCAGGCGCCGCTGCAATGACTCGGACATGAAATCTTCGGCCTGACTGAAGTCGATCCTGTCCTTCTCGATCCGCAAGATCAGGAACTCCAGATTCGAAATGGAGCCAAGCGCGTCCGACAGAGCATCCAGCACTTCATTGGGATAGATCGCGACCGCCAGCTTTTCCATGAACAGCAATTCGACGTTGCTGAAGCGTTCGCGCGCCTGTAACTGCTCCAGTTTTTCCCGTAATCGCGCCGCGAGATGTCCAACCAGCACCGCTGTGAGAACGAACAGGATCACGGTCAACACATCGGGCGGATGGAGAACAATCTGGGAGTGCAAGGGATTGGTGAAGAAAAAATAGAAAGCAATAAAACTGACAAGCGCAGATAACATTGCCGGGCGAGTACCGGTATTCACGGCGGTCACGATGACAGCGACGATGTAGACCAGGGCGATGTTCTCGGCCGGGATAAACCGCTGAATCAACCAGGCAATAAACGTCACCAACAGAGGTAACGTCAGGGCAAGGTAATACTGGTACTGTTTTTTGCCGAACATGCTGTTCTGCACCTCATCCGCGCCAATAGCTTGGGGTAAACAAAATCAGGATGGTCAGAAATTCCAATCGACCCATGATCATGCCAATACTCAAAAGCCATTTGGCGGAATCAGAAAGTGAACTGAAGTTGCCGGAGGGCCCGATGATATCACCAAGACCTGGTCCGACATTCATCAGTGCAGTTGCCGATCCGGTGAGGCTGGTAATCAGGTCGAGGTCGGTCAAGGTCAGGCCCAGAGTCAGGACAATGAGACTTGAGATGAGCACGAAGATGTACGCGATCAGCGCCGTGATGACCTCACTGCCGATTACCTGATTGTTGTACTTGCGAGTGGTGCGCAGACGCGGATGGACGAGACGGCTGAGTTGCTCTTTCAACAGAATCAGAAAGAGCTGAAAACGAAAGACCTTGGTGCCGCCACTTGTCGAACCTGAGCAGCCACCCACGAAAATCGCGAAGAAAAACAGCGCGAGACAGAAACTGCTCCAGGTGGCGTAATCGGCGCTTGCGAAGCCGGTCGTGGTGACAATCGAAGTGACGTTGAAAGCTGCGATCGTGAAGTCCTCGAACAGATTATGTGCGCCGGTGAGATAGCGGTTGGCTGTAACGGCGAGGGTAATCGCCGTGATCAGATAGAGCATACCCCGTACCTGACGATCACGCAGGATGATGAATTTCTTCGCGGAGTAGAGATAGACATAGAGCACGAAGGGTATCGCACCGGCAAGCATGAAGATGATTGCCACCCACTGGGTAACATAGGAGCGGCCGGTGAATGACTGGTCAGTCGTGGAGAAGCCCCCTGTCGAAAGCGTCGCGAAGGCATGGTTGACAGCCTCCAGCACTCCCATCCCGGTGAAGATGTAGGCTGCGGTGCAGAGAACGGTGAGAATGACGTAGATGTAAATAATTGACTTCACGAGTTGCTGGGCGCGCGGCGCATTGTCTTCGCTCCAGTGCGATGACTCGGTCTGGAACAGGCGCATACCGCCGACCTTCAGAAAAGGCAGGATAGCAACCGCCATGCAGATGATGCCGATTCCTCCGAGCCACTGCAGCAGAGATCGCCATAACAGGATATCTTGGGGCATGGCATCGAGACCAGACAGGATGGTGGAACCGGTTGTGGTCAGGCCGCTCACCGTCTCGAAGATGGCATCGGTTGTCGACAAATCTGCACGCGTGAGCAACAGCGGCAGACTGGCAAACAGGGGAATCATGAACCAGGTGCCACCAGTAATCATAAACATCTGGCGTGTAAACAGGTGCGAGGTGCGATAGGCCAGACCCAGCACCCAGAACAAGGCACCACACAGCAGGCAGGCGAGTGCGCTGTAGATAAATTCCGAGGTGTTGCCGGTATTGTAGTAAAGCCCGACCAGTGCAGGCGCAAACATGCTGATGGCTAACGCAATGAGGGCAACTGCGATAACCAGGAACATGGGTGCGAGAAGTTTCACGCCTGTATTTTATGGCTCCGGGTCGTAAGAAAACTAGTCGAAAATCCGGTGAATGTGTAAAGAAACCGTAAATTCGGGGAATTCAGGGGGAAATCAGCGCACAAGCCAGTAGCGCACCTCTTGCTTCTCGAGAAAGACTTCGGCGTCACGGCCATGTAGCATCGCGAAGGTAGCGAGCATGCCAGCCTCTGTGCAAGTTGACGCAGCCACTGTGACGGACAGTGGCGGCTCTTCTACCGGCCAACCGGTGCGGGGGTTGAGGACGTGCCCATAGCGGCGCCCCTCACTGAGCAGATAGCGATAGCTGCTGCCACTGGTGGCCAGCGCGCCCGACTGCACTGCGACCATCTCCAGAGCCTCACCTTGTCGGCTCGGGGCCTCGATGCCGATACGCCATGGCTGCTCCGGATCCGGACAGCGATTGCACGCAATGTCACCGCCGAAATTGACCAGCAGTGGCACATCCGCACGTTGTTGCAATTGCGCCAATGTTCTGTCGACCGCATATTCCTTGCCAATGCCGCCGAAGTCGATCTGCATTCCAGCGGGCAGTGTCAGGTCGGGCGACTGCCAATGCGCCTTGTCCAGGCCGATGAGCGGCATTAGCGCGGCAATATCCTCTGCGTTGGGCACGGCGGCACCCGCCTGAAATGACCAGGCCTTGCGCAGGATGCCTGAGGTGATATCGAACAGACCCTCGCTCAGCGTGTAACACTGCCAGGCAAAGTCGAGTAACTGCGCAGTCTCGGGGTCTACGCTCACCGGCTGACCGTTACTGTGATTGATGCGCGGGACGATGCCATCATCGCGATAGCGGCTGTACTTCTGCTCTACGCGCCAGGCTTCGCTGGCAGCGAGTTGCAGCAATTCCTCAGCCACCTCACGCGCGTCGAGTGACATCAGAATTTCGCAGGGACTCGCCATCGCCTCGAACTGACCAACCCAGAGAGTGCCTTTGCGCACAAGCCGGGTTGGCCGTTGAATCGCTTCCGACAAGCGGCTAACTCCTAGAATCGGATGGAATAGCTGAGCTGGAAGATCGTGGCATCGAGGTTCGGGAACAGATCATAGTTGTTTTGTATGCCGATAGGCGTGCCTACCGTGTCACCTCGCTGGTCATAGAACTCGAGCCGCATGCTGACTTCGCTGCGATTGCTGAGACGATAACCGAGTTTGGTACCATAAGTAAGCCCGTCGAACGCGCCCAGGCGATAGTCTGCACTCGCATACTGGGGCAAGGCATCACCGGAACGCAGGCTGTGCGAAAAGAACTCGGCTTCCTGCTGGGTGTAGTAACGCACATGTGGCTCCAGATAGAGGCGATCCGTCAAGTCGAGCAAATAGCGCGCATCCACTGTGTGAGAGACGATGTCCCAATCATCCCACAGGTAGCGATAGGAAAGATCCAGCACGTTGCCATTGATGAGACTGTATTTCGTCTTCCAGTAGATGCTCTGCTTCTCGCGGGAATCCGGGCGGTTCTCGTACAGGTAGTCCAGCGGTCGGCCGCTGGTGCGATCGACAACCGACAGGACTTTGAACGGGTCCGTGTGGTAGCCATCGGAGCTGCTGAACGAGTAGTTCAGCTGCATCAGCATGCGCTGATTGATGACCTGGGTCACGCCCACCAGAAAGTCCGTGACGGTCTTGTCCTCATCGCCCCCTTCCCGCTCCCGCTCCTCGTCTTCCCACTTCGGGCCCCGCCCCGGATTCAGTCTGACTGAGCCGAAGCGCACCGGTATGCCGCCCTCGGGGGTGATGGTGTCGCTCTCATAGGCGAAGCCCAACAACAAGGTTGTGTTCTTGTTGTTGAAATCCCGCGCCACGGAGCTGTTGAAACCGATCGAGGTGAAATCGTACTCGTCTGAGAACGCGAGTCCCGCCGACAGGCGGGTCAGGCGGTTGAGTGAAAACTCATAGTTCGCGCTGAGTGCCGAGCGGGTGTCCTTGAACGTGTCATCCAGCGGCAACTCGCCGGCCGGCGTCACATAGCCGCCGCGACCCGAGGGGCGCGTGAAGGTCTGGATCTGGTCGCTGATCGTGGCGCCATTGGGTGAGGCCCCGGTCAGTGAGTCCAACACAAACTTGACGTTGAGTTTGGCGCCGTCATCGAAGATACGGGTCGCGTTGATGACCGGCTCGACAGCATCGACGCGATCCTTCTCGGTATAGCCGAGAACTGCGGTATCCACATACCAGCCCGGAATCTCCTGGGCCACCGCATTCTGGTTCAACAGGCTGCAGGTCGCTGTCGCGAGGAGCCCGGTGATTTTGCGCTTGTTCGACATCAGTTGCATCCACAACCTCCGCCACCAAAGCCGGCACCCCCACTGGAGGCTTCTTTACTAAAATAGATATGCTCATCAAAGGCGGCGGCCAGTGGGTCACTCACCAGCTGCATCTCTTCCTTGGCGAGTGTGCCTCGCTCCCAGGCCTGAACACCCAACGACGAACAGGCATTCAGCAACAGGCAGGCAAGTACTGCGGGGATCAATCGTTTCATACAACGCTCCGGATTCAGAAAGGCGTGAACGCAAGTAGCGCGGTCAATCTAGAGACAATTTCTTAAGGAACTCTTAATGGACTCTTAATGGACAGTTGGGCTTTAGAGCCCGAGTGAGGCGGCCCTGAACAGGTCGTCCGCCGCCTGCAATACCTTGCCACGCAACCGGGCGGGCAGATCGGGGTTATCATCCAGGTACTGTTGGACAATGGCAGCGGCTTCCGGCGATTGATAGCCGGCCAAGGTCGCATTGAGCCAGCTTAGCGGGAAGAAGATATCGCCAGTGCGCTGAATCTCACCGGTGAGATCAAGGCTGGGGCGCAGCAAGTCCAGAGCGGATTCGTTGCGCAGTGGATGGTGCAAAGCTGCTTGCGCTTCCAGCACCCACGACTCGCGGCGCCGTACCGTGACGTCGGCAAACTTCTGGAACAAAGCCTCTCCGGCCGCCGGGTCATCACCCAAGGCAGGCAGAATGAATTGGAATCGGGCGCGCCAATCCGGGTTTTCGATGCGCTCGGCTTGCGCGGACAGCATGGCGGCGGCATCGGGAACCTTGCGCAAAGCCAGTGCCTCGGCCAGATCGGTGAACTGCTGTTCCTGTAGCGGCAAGCCTTCGATGGCCTCGTTACCTCGCCAGAGGCTCTCGAGCCGTGCAATCCCTGCCTCCGAAAGCGTGACGCTCACGAGCGTGTTGAAGTAAGCGCCCTTGCGTCCCGCCGTCGGCGCGCGTTCCAGAGCCGCCCAGAGCGCGGCTTCCAGCGATGGGCTGACTCGTCGACGCGCGCCCTCATTGAGGAACTGCCAATACACATGCCGCAGCAGACCAAGCATCTGTTGCGCCACAAGCTCATCCGACTCGTCGGTCACCGCCCGGATGCCGGCGGTGATGAAGTCGATGGATGCCAGGTTTCCCTCCAGCACCTCTTCCAACAGGTTTTGCCAGACTACCGCCCGGTGAATCGGATTCTCCAGATTCTGGAGGTTCGTCAGCAGGTTCGAACGACTGTGAGGATCCAGCACGAAATGCCCGTATCCGAGGCCGTCAGCCCCGGCCAGAATGAAATCCGGTTCCGCGTCTGACTCCAAGGCAACGAAGGCTTCCGCGTCTTGCAGATGCACCTGTAGTTCAGTGAGATGACCACCAACGCTTACTGCCAGCGCGATGGGTTGGTTCCAGAGCAGCCCACGGCCGGGCACCGGATCTGACTGCCGGACATGAATGCCGCCGTCCCGCCATTCCGTGGTGATACGAGGCCTGCCGGTGGCATTGACCCAAACCTCACTCCAGGCAGTAAGGTCCTCATCGGTGAGTCCGTCGAGGATGGCAATGAGATCCGGCCAGGTGGCATTGCCATAGGCATGGCTCGACAGATATTCGCGCAAGCCCGCTTGCAGCTGATCAGGGCCGATCAGCGCTTCCAGCTGCCTGACAACGATGGGCGCCTTCTGGTAGATGATGGCGCCATAGAGTGAGCCTGCGTCATTCAGGTTGTCGAGCTGCTGACGGATCGGATTCGTGCCTGGCGTGCGGTCCACGCCGTAAGCCGCCGGGTGATTGGCCTGGAAGAAACGCAGGTCCAGATTGAGATCCGGGAAGGCGGGCCCGGCGATTTTTGCCGCCATGAAATTGGCAAACACCTCTTTCATCCAGACGTCGTTAAACCATTCCATCGTCACAAGATCACCGAACCACATGTGTGCGGTTTCATGGGCGATGAGGCTGGCCCGGCCCAGCTCCTGGGTGCGGCTGGCCGAGGGATCCAGAAACAGGGTCGACGCCCGGTACCAAATCGCGCCGGGGTGCTCCATGCCCCCGAACTGGAATGCCGGGACCGCGAAGAACTCGAACTTGTCGAAGGGATAGTCGATGCCGGTATAGTCTTCGAGCCAGGCCAGGGACGCCGCCTGCAGATCGAAGATTTGCGGCAGATTGCGCGCCAGTTTGTTGGCATCTGTTTCCCGGTGATAGAGCGTGAACTGACGCCCGTCACGTTCGGCAGTCGCCACCTGTAAATCGCCGGCGGCGAAGGCAAACAGATAGGTGCTGATCGGCTCGGTAGTTTTGAAGCGCAGCACGTCCCGGGTGGTACTTGCCGCATCCCGGAACAACATGGCGCCATTGGTCACCGCCTGCCACTCCGAAGGCATTTCGAGTGTCAGCGTGAACCGCGCTTTCAGGTCCGGCTGGTCGAACACCGGCAAGGCCGTGGAGGCGCGATCAGGAACGAACAGCGCGTAGAGAAAATCCGGCTGTCGGTTCAACGCTGTGTCGGTGCTGACGAAGTCGACATCGATGCGATGGGGGCCGGGTTTGAGACTGCTAGTCGGGATCACGATGTGGTCAGTGGGCAAGGAGTAATCCACCGGCTCGCCATCGAGGTGAACCCGTTGTACCTGCTCGGGGGGTGCACGGAAATCCAACACCAGTTGAGCGTTAACCGCGGTCAGGTCAAAACGAATCACGTTGGAACCGGTAACCGGTTCTGATATCGCGGCGGGTAGCTGCAGGGTCAAGTCGTAATGCACCTCGCTGAGCAAGGCAACCCGTTCTCGCGCCAGGCTCAGGGCCACTCCGGGCGCAGGCTCGGTCGGCGCGGGTTCCGTTGTTCCGGAATCACAGCGCGTAAGCAGAGCCAGCAACAGCATCGACAGCAAGAATCGGGACATGGGCAGAGAATAGCAGAATTTCCCCGCAAACAAGCGCACGGTGAGTGCCTGACTCATTCCGTTATGCAATAAAAAAGCCGTGGCGAATTACTTCGCCACGGCTCTTATCTGAGGAGGTCAGACTGTCTTACAGTTTGTTAGCAGGCCAGGTAGGGGCACGCTCTTTAACTGTGATGGGTCGGATGCCTTGGTAGACAAACTTCTGCACGCGAGCACCTTCGTAGGTCTCGGTAGTATAGATGTTGCCTTCAGAGTCAGTAGCGATACTGTGTGGTGCATACCAGGTGCCAGGCTGACGACCACCTTGACCGAAGGTATACAGGACTTCCATGGATTGACGATCGATGACAGATACCTTGAAGTTCTGACCATCAACCAGATACATGAACTCTTGCTCAGGATCCTTGGAGAACGCGATATCCCAGGTAGAGCCCTGATTCAAGGTCTTCGGGTTATATACCACTTCTCTGACGTAAGTGCCGTCTTTGCGGAAGACCTGAACGCGGTCAGCGCCACGGTCACATACATAGACCAGGCCATCATAGGTAGGCTCGGCGCAGTGAACCGGACCACGGAATTGTTGTGGACCAGCTACACCAGGAGTGTAGGTAACATCGGCTTCGTCATCAGGTCGATTGCCGTAGGCACCCCAGTAACGCTTGAAAGCGCCAGTAGAAACGTCAAGCACGGCAACACGGCGGTTACGATATCCATCCGCGATGTAGGCTTCGTTGGCTTCTACGTCAATCGCGATTTCTGCAACACGGCTGAAGTGAGTCTGGCTGTTGCTGTCACGGTCTTCACCTGGAACACCGATGGTGCGAATGTATTCGCCGTCACGGGTAAACACGAGGATGTGGGAGTCACTGCCACCGTTACCACCGATCCAGATATCACCATTTGGTGCAATCTCGATACCGTGATTGGATTCCGGCCATACGTAAGGTGCGTCTGGATCGGGTCCACCGAAGGCATTGACGACGTTACCGGCATGGTCAAATTCGATAATTGGCGGAGCTGGTTGGCAACACTCGGATACACCGCCCTGCAGACCAATTTCGGTGTTACCACCAAACTGGGATGCATCATTACGATGTACTACGAATACGTGGTCGCGATTATCCACGTGCACGCCAATGGTATTACCCATTGCCCACATATGTGGCAGGGGTCGTGGCCAATAGGGATCGACTTCAAAGTGAGGAGCCATGACACCGCTACCTGCGGCGACACTGGGCTCTTGTAACTTGGTTTGTCCCACTCCCAGAACAATCAATGCAACTACGAGAGCTGCTCCTATCGAAAGCTTCAATTTTGTCATTCTTATTCTCCTGTAATGCCCAAAAGCAGGGTCGAAGTATACTGCGTAAAACCTGCACAGTATACCGATGGGGCTGGGTCAGGTAACTATGCAATGCCGGAAAAATTACACAATCTTACAGATTCAGCGCAGCAGTCTGGAGTGGACGCGTCGCT
>Ga0222714_10002141_pt1 | contig 21366 bp, 28 predicted proteins | sample C33_3DmetaG_FD_165048 | JGI IMG/M metagenome (GOLD analysis project Ga0222714, IMG submission 165048) | Estuarine water microbial communities from San Francisco Bay, California, United States - C33_3D | ecosystem: Environmental > Aquatic > Marine > Unclassified | place: USA: California...
TGATCCGTCACCACGTACAAGTTCTTCGGCTTGAAGGACTTGATTAGCTTGACCGTTTCGGTGAAGTTGGTGACCGTGTCCCAGGCTTTGAAGTCGAGTAGAAAACGATCGTCGTTGATCCCGGCGCCACGAAGTAAACTGACGACGTGATCTGGGCTGCCTTCTGAGCTGACGATCACTTCTGCAGAGGTGTGTTCCTCTGCTAGTTCGATTACTTTGTAAAGCCGGGCGGCGTTACCACCCAGCTCGAGGATGATGTCCATAGGTGGTTAGAGAGTAGGACTAAGCGCCCTTGAGAGCTGCTACTTCAGCTTCCAAAGTTTCGATGCGCCCAATGGCTTCCTGCAGCGCAGCCGTCAGCAGGGGCACCAGCTTGGACTGGTCGATGCCCTGGTAGACGGGGCTGCCCGCATTGTCCACTTCATCTTTTGTCCCACTGATGGCTTCTGGAACAATGTCTTGAACCTCATGGGCAATGAAACCGTCAACGGTCTTGTTGGGGTTTGCAAGAAAATTAAATCGGTGAACTTGAAGTTGCTTGATGCGATCAATAGCGCCTATCAACGGCACTACATTTTCTTTAATTCGATAATCAGAAGAAGTGTTGTAATTGACGCTGCCATTGTTGATAATGATAGCCCCAGAGCCGCTTCCATTGTACCTGAAATTAAAGTAAGTCTGTGTATTTACGTTCCAGTAAGAATTGGCTCCTGTTGTTGACCACCAAAAGCCATTCCCTTCCATAAACCTAAATCCAGTGGAGCTAACAGAACCGCTGGGACCACTGACCGATCCAATATCCACATTGCCAGTGGAGCTAATCCTCATCCGCTCCGTCGGGCTGCTCGCACCATCGGCGGTAGTGGAGAACTCTATGCGCCCTGGGTAATCACTACTTCCACCGGCTGCATCACTGCGAACAGTGATAAAGGCATAATCACCGCCCGCATTATCAGAAAAGACAAGCTGACCTATTTCGGAGCCAGAGGAAATGGCACTCGCTGCTTCTCCACGTTGAATACTTATTTTGCCACCTGATGTGCTGCCAAATGTGCTTGGACCAACTTGGAGTTTGGCGTACTGACCACTGCCAGAGCCAACGCTTGTAGACGTGCCAACTAACAGACGTCCCGAGCTATCAATTTGTGCTCTTTGAGTGGAATCAGTGCTGAAAACCAGTGGATAAGCACCTTGAGAATATATGTGTGAAGCATAAGCGCCGCCGCCTAAAACTCCACCGCTGCTGTTGTCTCTTCCAACAATTAAGGCGCCTGCCGTATTTGAAAACTGTGAGTAGCAGCCGTTAGTGCCAGTAGATGCGCTGGCTTTTAAAATTGGCTGCCCAGTAGTTGCAACAATTTCTAAGGGTGCAGTAGGACTCGTAGTGCCAATCCCTACGCGTCCTGAGGAGTCAAGAGTTAAAGGAAGCTTATCGTCTGTATTATTATAGACTCGTATTGCGCCCGCGGCACCGGACCCTGTGCCAGAGCAGTAAATTAACCAGTCTTTTCCAGCCGCTGATGTGTTTTGTAGTCTTAAATACGGGTCCGCAGCGCTTGATGTAAGTCTAGGGAAGTTTCCAGTTCCTGCTGCTACATCTAATATCACTCCAGGGCTACTAGTCCCCAGACCTAAGCGACCTGAGCTGTCGATATTTAATTTGCCATCAGCAGTGAGAGATGGATTGCCACTTGACTTGTAAGCAATAACGTAATTTCCTGAGCTTAGGTCTAAGCCGTGACCCCAATTGTTACCAGAAGCGTTTTCAAACATCATGACGGCATCACCTGTTCCGCCACTGGTAATCAAAGCACGAGTATCACCAGGACTAGTGATATGTAAGACCTGGTCAGGACTACTAGTCCCCACACCTACACGCTGGTTCGAATCAACCGTCAGCGCAGCCGTACCACCGCTAGTAATAGCAATCGAATCAGCAGACGGATGATAAATACCAGTATTTAAATCTGACTCGAACGTAATAGAAGGAGTGCCGACAGTACCGTCGGGGAAGTTGGCTCCGACATTCAAATAATCAGCGCCAGCAAGAACTAAACCAAAGAAGTCCTCACCAGTACCTGGAGCCGAGCTGAAAATGATATTGCCGCCACTAATACGGAAACCATCCGTACCTGTGTCATCAGGTTGCTGAATGACACCACCGACCGAAATCAAACAAGAGTTCGTGACGGGGAAAGGAACAGGGGCTACGCCACCAACCTGCAGAGCGAATGATGTAGTAGTTCCATTGAATGATCCACTAATATCATCGATATTCAGATAGTTCTGCTGAGCAGTCGTTGGTGTTAAACCAAGGTAACCCATAATCTTTTATCTTCTGATATTTTCTATTCTACTGTTGTTGTATTGGGGCCAGCAGTAGAAGGTTCAACGGGCCAGACAACAGATTCAGGACCGGTCGCAGCGTACGTTTGGGGCAGATCACGCAGGACTTGGCGGTATGCAGCCCAGGCAGCCTGATCGACTGAGGCGCCGGGGATCATGGTCCAGTCGGAGTCGCGGATGAGCTGGTCGCGCTTTTCACGGATCGTGTCCCAGGTGACGGCGTTGTCAGCAGGGATCGGTTCGTTGCCTTCTGCTAGCCAAGCGAGGTACTCCTGGTAGTCAGTGTTGGCGGGGTCGAAGGGGATCCCTGCGCCGTCAGAAACACGCTTAATAGCTTGTATTGGCAAACCTGTAATTTCGTGATTAGCGTAAAACTGGTACATAGTCATAGCTCCGCAGTTGCCGTGTAATTTTCAATATAATATGCTGTTGCGCCAGAAGTTGAACTCGCCTGAAATACCGCCATTCCCGTTGTACTGGTTTGTCTGTTTATGGCTCCTGTGTTAATAGTCCCAAGTACTGTTGGCGCCACTCTCATTGTCGTTGGAAAATACATTGCTACAGCTGCACTGCTGTTCGGAGGACTACTTACATAAGGACTTATAAAATACGCCTTATCGCTTAAACTTCCTTCGTTATACACAAAGTAATACCTCTGACACCTCGTTAGCTCATCGCCGTAGCTCCGGTGTTCAAACGGTGTGGCGACGGATCCGACTTCTAGTTGGACGCCGGTAACGTCAAAGGTGGCACCGTTAGTGTTTGCCCAGGTAGAAGTCATATCTGGAACACGGCTGCCAGCGGAATACGCTTGCCACGCATCTACACTGACACCTGAATCACTAAGATCTGTACCAAAGAAGGGGACAATCACCACCTGCAAACCCTCCCCATTGTCATTGTCGATTGTTATATTACTATTTCCAGGAATGGTTTTAGTGATTTTCGTCCAAGTGTTGGCACTCAACGCAAATGAATAGACGTAATTTTGGAGAGTCCCATCTGCGCTAATTAACTGTCCATAGAAAGTTTGAGCAACGCTAGATCGCACCCAGAAACTAATAGTTACATGGCTAGCATTAGAAGCATACTGCCAGCCACTTGTTGCAATATTTTGACCCTCCATTTTTTGGATCATTTGGCAATAAGTTCCTGCCGCTGTGGAAGGCGTACTAATTGCCATACGATAAAACTTTCTAAAACCTTCATCGTAGGGATCGCCGCTTGACAAGGTTTGTTGACTTTGGGTTCCAGCCAAGCCACCACCAAAATTGAAGAAAAAACCGTCTAAAGTTCGGCGGTCACTGCTAGTGCTACTCGTCCCCCGTTGAGCCACCTGCATCGCACCGTTGATGATCAGGTTCTTATTGGGGCCAACAACATTAAAAACGTTATCAGCTAAACGTCCGGCTTCAATATCAGTAAGTGCCATTTCGAGTACCTCCTATCAAGTCTGCTCGAGGTAGCTGACTGCAATATCTAACGCGCTGGCTGTATCCGCTCGCGCTCTAAGAATGTCACTGGATTCCATGATGATCTTCGAGCCGCTAATCAGCTCAAGCGAACCGCCTGCAGGAATCGGGGCATTACGGATCAGGAAAACATCATCACCAGTATTTACATCCAACTGAACATCAACGTTGGCGCTCGTCCCTGTTTTGTTAGAGACCAGAATGCTAAGCAGAATCACCGTGGCAGATGCTCCGGCTGTAGTAATAACCGCAGCTGCATCTGTGATCGCGTTCGTCGTCAGGTCAGCGTTGGTGTCTACCTTGAATGTGTTTGCCATATCAACCTAGAGCAATAATAAGTGCAAGGTTTTCAGTTGAGGTAACCGCTCCATCGACTGTGAGGTCTCCGGTGATTGTAACGTTCCCTGGGATGGTAACTGAACCAGATGTATCTATTGTAAGTCTAGCAACACCACCAGTAACCAAGGCAATCTGACCGACACTCGGACTAATGATGCCAGTATTAGTGCTGTTAGCGAACTTCAGAGCACAACTCGAGAGGGATCCAGGGGCGAGAGATGAGTTGCTTCCATCCTCCCGAAGAAGTGGAAAACCGCCTGCAGTCGTAGCGTCGTGGACGACACACGTCTGTTTTACGGTGTCGACGGTAACTTCACCCGCTGCCCCGGTAAAACCCTGCGTTTCTACTGTAGATCCGCGCCGGAATTGTACTTGAGTTGCCATAATCTTATCCTAATGCAATTGCAAGTGCAGTAGTAAAATCTTGAGTTGCAATTGTACCGTTTTCATCCGGCACGGTTAACGTTCGAGTCGTGCTGGTGGTAATCCCAGAACACTCAAACGCTAACTGCTTCGTTGCATCTCCATTGTCCTGAACTCGGAAGTTTGCATCAGAGAAGGTTGAAGGCAGCGCCGAGGTGTCGAGAAGGACATTACCTGCAAGATCGGGGAATGTAATCGTCCGGTTTGCAGTCAGTGTCGCTGTGGTCATCGTGACAGCGAAGTCACTCGTACCACCTCCACGGCCCTGAATAATAAAGCCGTCCTGAGTTGCAGCTTGACGGAAAGTTTGCCCGGTCGTGTTTGTAAATGTGTTGGCGCCCGTGAATGCGTTAGCAGTTCCAAGCAACGCAAATGTGCCGTTAGCATCCGGGAACGTATAAGTTCTCGTGGTGCTCGTAGTAATCGATGCGCTGCTGAAACGTGCGATCTTCGTGGCATCCGTAGCATCACGAATCGCGATACCAGAAACACCGCCGTTGGTGACAACTGCAGCAGAGGTTATAGATGTCAGACCAGCAATGGTTGTTGCAGTGCCGCCTAGAGCGATACCAGTAGAACCAACCGTGATCGAGCTGTTCGCCAGCTGTGCGTTCGGGATAGCGCTCGTTCCGAACTCACCCGTAGAATTGTTGTAGGTAAGGCCTGAACCAGTTGCAACGCTGAGTGACTCAAGCAGAGCGACAGTACCGCTCAAATTCGGCAGGTTGATTGCCCGATCAGCATCGGGATTGATGACTGAAAGCGTTGTCTCGTGTGCATCAGCACCGCTTCCCTCAAAGGTGATCCCGCTGGAGTTGAGAAGGATGCTGTTTGCGGCATCAGTTGCACCGATCGTGACCGCTGTACTAATGACAGAAGTCAGTCCATCCAGAGTCGTGGAACTGGCGCCAAGAGCAATACTTGTTGTACCAACTGTGATCGTGCTGTTCGCCAGGTTCGCGTTGGCGATCGACGAACCAGTAGAAAGAAGAGTACCGCTGTTGTCAGGTAAGTTCAGCGCCCGATCTGCTGTCGGATCAACAACATTGAGGGTTGTCTCAAAGTCGTTTGCTGTTGAACCTTCGAAGACAATACCAGTTGAATTGAGCAGGATGCTGTTAGCAGCATCAGCTGTACCAATTAGAACCGAAGTGCTACCAATAAGGTTGGTTGATGTAACCGAAGTTAAACCACCAAGCGTCGTCGAAGATGCACCAAGGGCAATTGCCGTTGTGCCGATGGTGATGTCATCGTTCGCTAATTGCGAGTTAGGGATCGCACTGGTTCCGAACTCACCACTTGTGCTGTTATAAGTTAATCCGGAACCTGTGGCGACACTAAGGTGGGCACGGACCTCACCGGCAGAAGGACCAGTGTAAGTAATGACGCCACTTGTACTGTTGTAGCTAAGAGAACCGTCGCCACCAGAATCCGTAACAGAAATCGCACCACGCGCCCTCGCATTCGTGAAGTACTCATTAGTACCTTCTGTAAGGTCTGAAGTCGAATTGCCTGCAAAATCGAGCTTATCAGTAGGAGTATTGACCTCCTCAAATAAGCCACTAACCAGACAAATAGCCTTCCTAGTTGCCATCTTGCATACCTACATGGCTCACTTAGAGCACTAAGAATGAACCGTTTGTTATACCCATCCTACCAAGACTACCGTTTTTAACGGAGTAGGATAGGTGGTTCGATCTGGATGATGAATTCCGAGGTAGATGCTGCTTCACCAACGCGTGTCAGGAATCGACCTGCTGTAGAAGGTGGTGTTGTAGTAATGTTTCCAGCGCCAGAATCAGATAAATAAAAGATATCTCCAGCGTCTAATCCTGAGTCAGCAAGAACACCGACGATCAGAACGCGAACTTCTTCACCGGCTGACTTAGTTGTCTGGGCAAAACCAACGACCGTTGCTTTATCAAGAGTGTCGTTAGCAATCGCTCGTCCAACCTTTCCATCACTAGCCCTGGAGAAGAGCGCGTCTCCTTGTGTCACATCTTCGAACCCTTCCGCTACGAAACCAGCGACGGAGTAAACCGTACGGCCAGCCATCGTATCTTTGAGGTCAATCAGAACCTGTGTGAGACCTACAGAATTAGGCGCATACGGTTCGTAATTACTAATACCAGCCATCAGCGCAACCTAATTGGTGGTTCGAGTTGGATACTGAATTCTGTAGACGTTGCACCTTCGCCAACCCTGGTCACAAAATGACCTGCGGTGGAAGGAGGCGTCGTTGTGATAGCCCCAGCAGTTGCACTGAGGTAGAAAATATCACCTGCATCGATGCCAGTCAGACCATCAAGGAGGCCCGCAACAAGAACCTTGACTTGGTTAGTAGCTGTCGCATCAGCATTGGCAAAACCGACGACCAAAGCCTCATCTGCGGTGCCATCTGCCTGGGCCAAACCACATTGACCGTCACTGGTACGCATAAACAATGCCTGGCCTTTGTTCACATCTTCAAAGACCGTCGCATCAAAACCAACCCGAGAGGGCGCAAAGGTCGGGAAACCTTCTTTCAGGTCGATAATCGCGTCAACCAGACCGCGATAGTTCGGTTCGTACGGCTGACGGGTCATTGTGAACCCGTTGCCACGCATCAGGTCAACGAGAACAGAAATAGCGCCTTCTATATTCGGTTCGTAACCAGTGGCCATATGCTCGCACCTAATACTCTTATTTTAAATTGTCAACTACTTTAGAATAAATAAAACGGTAAACATATAGTGACGCCCGAGACTTTAATGGCGATAATTAGCGCAGGATTTGCTGCTTTTGCTGGCTTAGCCAAAGCCTTGGGCCGTTTCAACGAAAAGCTAGATCGGAGGCTCGGTGTGATCGAGAAGAGCGTTGACGAGCTCGAAGATACCCTGCTCAGGGACTACGTTTTAAAGCAAGATTTCACACGCGAGGTTCAATCAATTCACCATAAACTAGACCGTATCTGGGAATTTATGGTGAACCAGAACCGTTAAATCGCTACCCAAGCAGAAGTTGTTCCGTTAAACATAAATAGACCTGGAGAAGATTTGTCATAGTGCAGCTGACCATCAATCGGGTTCGATGGGAAGCCAGAGGCCGACGTAGAAGCAACAGCCCTCACTGGTTCGAAAGATGTACCGTCATAAATCTTGAAAATATTTGTACTGCTTTGGTCTAACCAGCTTTCGCCTTTACTGAAGCTCGTATAGCCAGTCGGAACGGCGTTAGGACCCGTGGAACCGACGTGAATCGGACCTACTTTGATCAGATCAGGCGTCGTCTGGCTATCGGCAAAATAAATACCTGGCTCGGTGGCGTTCAGGTTGACGGCAAACTCACCAGCACCCAGACGGTTCGGAAATACGCGGTCATAAAGAAGACTGGAGCGTAAACGTAATATCTGGGTTGTCATTAGTTATTAATGTAGATTCCACAGTCAATGTTAGCAAACGGAGCGGTAGTACGCCCACCATTGACATATGTACCACAGTCCAAAGCCTCGATTGAAGCGCGAACAGGCTCGCCATTACGGTAAGTCTCGCAATCAATCTCAGCGAACTGGAAGTCTGCCGTGTAATCGGTCAAAGGCTGATCGAGCATGCCGAATTTGGCATCACTCATCAAATTAACCGGGATATTAAGCAGCTTCTGCATCATAAATAATGTCGTTGTTGTGCTGTTCTGCGTTATCCCGTTTCGATCCAAGTTCCCGTTCTGGTCACGCCGGATCGTGTCCGTCGCCATCATGGTTACGAGCTGCGGAGTGAAATTACCTACCTGAACAGGCTGGTTACGGTCACCCGTTGTCGAGAGAGCGCCAGTCCAGGGCATTCCGTAGCCCATCATCTTCATTCGATCGAGTTGCTCCCGAGTTTGGTCAAATTCCTTATGAAAACGCTCGTAAAACTTCTGTAAAGCTTCGCCAACCGGTTGATCACTTGGTTCATAGAGCCAAGTCTTAACGTATTCGTGATTTCGGAGGTTCCTGACAACACAATAACCCGAAGTGGTCAGTGAAACAGGAGCAACAACCAGAAACTGGTTCTCATTCAAGATTTCTGTGATCGTAAACTCGCCACTCGTGACGTTTCCACTCGTAATATCTAATTCGATGCGTGTGTTAGCACCTAAACCATGATTTGGAGCAGTGACTGTAATATTTGGGCCTCCAGACTGTATATAAGTAGATGAAATATTGATCGGATCGTTTCCTTCGTCATGGACGATTGAGAACATCGCTGCATAGATATGTTTACACCACCGAATTTGATAATATTTAAGGTTGTTGTAAGAATATTCAGCTGTATCTTGATATTCCGGGATCTGGTAAAAATTATTCACATTCACAAACTTCATGCTGGAGAAAATACCAACATCGTCTGTCGTATCGACAGTGGTGCCCTCTCGATCGATGCGTGAGCCCCCACTCAGAGAGGTAAGTGGTGTCGAGGGAAAGCGGCGCTTACGTGCTTCAGACGTGACATCGAGATTCTCTCTGCGCATGAAGTCGGCACAGGTGCATTGGTAGCGAATCTCCGTCGTCAGGTAGCGTCCGGTCGCAAAACCACGGTGCGCTGGGACAACTGTACTCGTGAGTCCGTTAGATGTCGTTGCACCGTAGCTATCGTCGCGTTGGAACAGAATTTCGTTGGTGTCTCCGTCTGTTCCGGTGACTGTATAGCCGACATAATTCTCATAATCGTAACCACGAAGGCGTCTATTAACAACTAAGTTCCCAGATGTGCTTCCAGTGGCATAATTCTCAACCGTAAACTGCGTCGCATTAAGAACAGTGACCTCAAATAGGCCACTCTGTCCTGCTCCAGAGATCACTGCCAGGAAAACTTCGTTTCCAGTCGACAGACCGTGTGGAGAAGTACATGTAACAGTGACCGTTGTGGAGGCTCCACGGCTGTAAACCGAGAAAATACCTGGATCTCGCTCTAAAATTCGGTCAGCAAGACGTTCTCCAGCGAAGAAATTGACAGGAGTCGGTATGAAACGAATCTGAACACGTTGTTCAGTCCAAAAAGGATCAGAAAAAGTCGTAACTTTCTGAATTTTTGCTGTGCCAGACGCAGTTAGAGAGGCAGAAGCAGTAGCGGTGAACGTATTTTGAGTTGTTACCGTGATTGCCAGCGTCTCGGAAGCACCTGCACCCGTGACAATCTTGATATAGATGCTATCGCCCGTCGCATAACCGTGATCTGAACATGTAATTGTCAGATTTGTACCGGATTGCGAATAAGTTGCATTCTGAGCTGTAGTTAAATACCGTACTGCATCGATAGGTAGACCAAAATTGTAAAAACTGAAGCTGTTTGTGTCGCGTACGCCAACCATCTGCTCCCCGATCTCTGTTTTGCTGCTGGGGAACATGAACATCCGCGCAGGGATGAAAACATTCGGGAACTGCTGGAACGCGCAGTACATCCGAAAGTCGCCTCTAGTGTTCCTGCCCGTCGACTTGGAGCCGAACAAAGTCTGCGTTAAACAGTAGAGCTCATAGCCACGGCGCCAACGAGCCCAGAGGGATTCCTGGTTGTAGTAGCGGATATCGCTGCTTAAAACTGAGTTGGAGGGTTCAAAGTCAAAAGGATTCTGACCTCTGTCCTGGAGTGAGCGCTGATTCTTTTTGATCGAGTCGCTGAACCCACCAACCAGATTTCTATCGAAGCTGCCGCCAAAAAATGATTTATTACGCGGCATGGCTTACATCAATAGTAACCGCCTTGGACGTTAACGTAGAAACCGTTGGTCAAAGAGGTTGTTCCGCTGACGGCTGCATAGATTGCTTGGCCACGTTGCAGGATAAGTCCACGCTGTTTAGGAGCAACTTCGTTGTTTGCAGTCACGAAGTTAGAACCTGCCTGGACCACAGGGTGGTTAATGAAAGGAAGAACTTCTTTTAGTGTCAGGCTGTAGTTTTGCTCACCAACAACACTCGGAACGCTCGCCACGAAAAGCGGGAAGAACTGGTTCGTGTTAGTGACGGTGCCAGTGGACACCAAATAGAAACAGATGTCGGTAGGAGCGTAGACACTGACGTTGCCGCTCGTGGTTAAAGTACCGGCGCTAGTTACTGTGAAAGTTCCAGCAGTGACAGCACTAACGGTAGCAGTTTCATCAACAGCAGTCCCGCTGGTGTAATCAAGATAAACCTCTTGGCCGACTTTTAAGTTGTGATTTGCAAGCGTGACTACGACAGCGGTGGTACCAGATTGTGCATATGTTGCTGCACCAGCTGTAGCTGCGTCGATAAAGATATTGTTGTTTTTGCTGTAACGAAGCCAAATCTCATCGATGTAAGCACCACTGATTGCAGTGTCAGTCTGTGCCGAATCAACGTCAAAGACTTTGGTTGCGTTACCAACAGCGGTAGGGATCAGGCTTGTACCGAACAGCTGACCCGAAGCCACCGTCAACAGCGTGCTAGTCGTCGCGGGACGATCGACGAGGAGGGGCTGTTTATTTGAAGAGGTAGAGCTCATTTGTCCTCAGATTTTTCTTTGGTGGCTTTACGCCGATCATTCTTAGCTTCCATTCTAATGCGTGCCTTTTTAACGGCTTCACTTCGGCGTTTTTTATCACCTTCTTTTTTCTTTTCAGGAGAAGACTCTTTGTCCTCGGCTCCTTCCTGCTTTTTCTTGAAATGAGCGAGAAGCTCAGGGGGCATCTTTTTGTTGGCCATTTGTGTTACCTCAATCAACCGAAGGGAGCAGAAGCTGCTGCTGTGTATTGAGCACCGCTGGGCTTATTCGGTGCACCGATGCCATAGCGGGAAGGATCGACCTCCTCCTCAGCGCCCTTGGTCGGATCCAGCTTTTCAGAGAGGCTGTCACTGAAACCTTGGAGAATTTCACCAGCCATCCGAGAAGTGGAGACACCGGGAACCTTCAGGCCCTCATCTTGCTGTGCACCTTCGGTGTTAACGCCCAGTGCTTCGGAGAACATTTGAGAACCGGCCTTACGGACCTCGCCAACCATGCTCTTGGGGCGCTCTGCTTGTGTAGTCGCCTGCTGGGCCTGGCCTAGATAGCTCGGTTGCTCCTGCTTCGTCTCCGGCATTTCTGGCATGCCCAGACGAGATTTGGTTGCACCACTCTCAGTAGGCATGTACCGTCCGAGGCTGCCGTAGCTTGCTTCGGGCTTCTCCACTTTTGTGGATGTGTATGAAGGAGAGCTGCTTCTAGTTGAACCCATTTCTAATCAGGCAAAATCGATAAAATCCGACGACTCTGCAGCAGAGGCATTCTCAGGATATGCAGGGAAAGGTGAGAACTTAGCCTCACCAAAAACCTGTCTTAAATACGATTCTAACGCGCCTCCTGCATAGCGTTTACCTTTACCAGGGGACTCGCGCTGTGGTTGCCTACCCGTGGCGTAGACCGCGCCCATGTCACCAACCAAAGATTGAAAGACTTCTTGGTTTGTCGGTAACGGGCGTTCGTTGGGTCTTTCATCAAGGTTAATACCAAGGGTGTAACCCAGTTTCGTTCTAGATTTAACCACGGTTTTGCTTCCTCCTTTCCGCTAAAGATACAGCTCGCCTTGCTTTCTTGGCACGCTCAGTATTCTTCACGAACTGCTTTCCTTTGCGCGATTCACGTTTCTTCTTCTCATCAGTACGTTCCCGCTCCTCTGGAGAAAGCTTTGCCCATGCCTTCTCCGGAAGATATCGTTCCGTACCCTTCTTGCCGGGTTCAATAGCCTTGTCCGCTGCCATCGTTATCAGTCCCGTATGGGTCCTCCGTGTAACCAGGCGTCACAAGTACGGTCACCAGCACATTTAAATTTAAAGAGCTGACAATAACCTAGGTTTGCACGCCAAACGACATCGTGTGGATCTGCTGCTTGGGTCTCGTTGATGCCTTCGACAATGCAGTCCATAACACGAGCAGATTGGTCAAAAGCAGCGCAGTTGCCACAAAGCGCTGTCTTGGCTGTCTCCACGTCGGTTTTCCAAGTGTCTGCCTTGTTCTCCCAGAAACCAGGGTCAGGAAAATCAGGATTTAAAGGACCGTAACCAAAGTTTTTAATAGTCCAATCGCGATTTTTAACGTTCTCTTTAATGTCAACAGTAGCTTTGGGGCAAGACGGGCCAACCTCAGATACTTTTTTATTCAGAAGAATCGTGACCTTGGGTTCCATCATCAAGCGGCAGCAACGTTAAAGGTGACAAGTGCAGCGGTGCCGCCAGACTCGGAGACGAACCTAGGGCGAACCCATTTCACGGGACGACCACCAACACTGAAAGCATGCGGGCCATTCGCAGTGATGGTTTGATCAGCAATGATCGGTGCAAAGTTTGTTCCATCAATGCTGCCATCAAGCCGAACTACGACATCCGTGTTGATGTTGTTGACAATCGCAATAAGAGTGTAATCCGTGGTGCGGAATCCGTCGTTCGCCGCCACCTCCACCAAAGTCCCAAAACCAGGCGCGTCCAGCTGGGGGCTAATGCTAATAAGCGTATCTTGGAAATAAGTGAGCGACATGAAACTGACCGAGCTATACCCAGTTTAGTTCAGTTCTTCTTCTCGTATTCGTCTTTAGTCATCCACTTCTCTTTGCCCCAGCGGGTCAAATCTTTCTGTTCCTCGGTCTTACCACCTTTGTATCCGCCTCCCTTCTCTTTATAAGCCTTGGCAAGCATCTGAGCTTTACGAGCGCTCCACTCGCCTGCTTTACCTCCTTTAGAACCAGCCTTAATGCGATTCTTCAGGCGTTCACGTAATTCAGGCTTGGTATATGCCATTAAAACTGATTCTGAATAGGCCTCTTATTAAGAATAACAGGCGGAATGTTATCAGAATGCGAGCGTGAAACCTCACGCATGTAAGCAGGGTTGTTTAGCTGGAAACGAGGATCGCTGCTTCCGTTATAGCCAACCACGTAAGAACAAGGATGGCTCTCATCTCGGCGCGTTTGATTAAATGGATCACTGAACCCGGCTGTAGTCAGCGTGTAATCGTTGTACATATTTTGATACGTCACCGGAAAACTTTGTGTATAGCCAGGTACAGAAGCGAATCTCATCAGCTCATGAAAGTAGGTGCTTGGAAAGCCTGCTTGAGCATGCCAACAGCATCAATAGAAGGAGTAACTGGTTCAGTCTTTTTAGAACGCTTAGTCAGGAAATCAGACAGAAACTCATCAGCTTCTTGCTGCTTCTGACGGAGTAACATCTGAGCAACCTCTTGCTGATCTGCGGAAGGTGCAGCGGTTTGGGCCGTCTGCTGCATCCCTGGCATAGCGTCGATCAACGATCCCTGTTGATCTTTATATCGACCCGTCGCCAGCCACTCGACTTGCTGAGGCGTCATCTGGACGTTATTCCGAAGCGCCAAATGGACATGCGTGTCGTGTCCCGGATCACCAGGGCCTAGCGCTTCCGTGAAGAGCCCGAGCTGCTTTGCGCGTTGCGAGAGACCCTTGGTACGCTCTTGCCACTCACCTGGACGCCAATCAGTAACGTCAATCGCTTCACCGTAATAGTGGTGCGAGTTAGGAGCATGCTTACCGACTTTTCCAGAACCAAAAGCAGGGTTCTCACCAATACGAAGTCCGTATCTCTCCAGCTCTTTACCGAGGCCGACGATCGAATACTGCTGCATCGTTATAGATCCTCAATAAATGTTGGCGCAGTCGAAAAAGCAGTCTTTAGAAGTGCAACAGGATCGATGGCGGATTGGGCCTGAGGCAACTGTTGCTGAGCTCTCTTCTTAAGAATAAAATCACCCAACATCACATTGGGATCAATCTTCGGAAGATTCTCAGCTAGAAGTTTGATGCCAGTTGAAGCTTGTTCAGGTTCAGGTTGCGCAGGCTGCTGGGCGCCTAACGCTTCCGTAAAACTAAACTTATCTGGACCAATGATCTTGTTGACATAAGCATTTGTCTCCGCATACCTTCTACTGGCTTCAACTGCACCAGGGCCAGCATTGTAAGCACGCAGAGCTTTCTCGGTAGCTTGGCGAAGCTTGAGAGGGTCAGTCTCTTCACCGGGGCTTTTGCCACCAAGGAATGTCTTAGTGTAAGCAGACATGTTCTTAGCTGCTGCATCAAGTGCTGCGACGGGATCATCAGGATTCACGCCCCAACCACGTGCAGTACCTGGCATGATTTGTGCAATGCCACGGGCGCCTGCATGGCTGACGGCTTGAGGATTAAAACCAGACTCAGCTTCAATCTGGCGTTCGAAAACCTGAGGTAGAAGACCGTACTTTTTTGCTTTTTCTCGTGCGATCTGGCGGAAATCTGTTGGCATGACGGTTGCTAACGGCTTTGCTTCAGCGGAAGTTGTTTTCCAGCAGGAGACGAGTACCAACGGCAACGTCAGCAGGGCCAGGGAGGGCTTGAATAAACTCAGAACCTTCCCGGTTGAACCGATACCGAGCTTGCTCGGGATTTCGGTAGTTGGGGACATAAAGATGCATGGCTAAGCGATCCGTCTCGTAGAGATAGATTTGCGTCCACGTCTTTAGAGTGTCCTTAAAATCTGAGGTGGCGATCGTACGATCGACATCACCCGCAATGCTTTCAATGCGGCTACGAGGCACTGTATCGTTGTTGACACTGCCGGTCATGTCGGTGCGTTTTTCAGCCTCATCGCACCGATTGACCTGCTCAACAATCTTCGAATACCAGTACGAATCTTGGATGTTGTCGAGAGCTTCCTCAAGACGCGCTAAATCACCTGCAGGAACCGAAGTTAGGTTATAACCGAGGTGCCAGCGAACCTTAGATTTAAGGAAGTTATCTAATTGCATTATTCGTGAAATGCGTTATAGGCAGGCCAGGACTTCGATCTGCCTAATAACACAATACCACGCGCAAATTATCAGTCCACGCGGACAAGATTTTCCTTGAAGATCTCGTCCCAGTCAACGCGCTTCACGCCTTTGAGTTGCTCCAAGCGCTGGAAGCGTTCCCCAGCCATGGTTGTCTGCAGATCTTTGATATCTCGTGCAGTTTTCAGGCCGACGCCAGGAAGGGCATCTGCAATCTGACGTGCGGTTGCGGTGTTGATATTGATGCGGGTATCGACGGGGAACGTCTCACGCTTGGTGAGCTTCGGTTCCTTGACGCCATCAGCTGCAAGATCTGCGGTCAGACGCTCTTCAGTTCGAATTTTTTCTGCGGTTGCATCGAGATGAGGGACCAGATCACACTCATCGACGTAAATAACTTCATCAGATGCGTCAACGCACATCATGATGCCTTCACCATGTTGAGAAACAACTTCAACAAGACCGCCAGTGGGGCGATATTGGTACAGCATGCCTGTCTTTTAAATCCTCAAGATAGCTTACCAAAGTAAATCTTAGGCGCAGGCGAAAAAAAAGCGGGCCGAAGAGGCCCGCGATGTTTAGGACTACGAGAAGCGAGTTATCACTCGTCGTTACCGCCCACCTGGGAGGCGAAGTCGATGAAGCCCTGGATGTCATTCCAGGACACGGCAGCTGCGGGACGCAGGTAGTTCACTCGAGCAACGATGTAAGCAGCCTTACCAGCAGCGGAGTCGTCAGCGCTAATGAACACACCGTCGCCGTTAGCGGCACCAGTGTTGGCGATGGCGTTCATGTTGAAGACCTTGAACGTCAGATCAGACGTGGTCTTGAACATCATCGAGTTGTTGAAGTCACCGGACGCGATGGTCGCGGTAACGCCGGTCACAGCGGGGAAGCCAGCAGGAGCAACGGCGTCAGTACCTTGAGCGATACCAGAAGCACCGATTTCAATGCTTGCGCCAGCAGCACGCAGACCGGTGGTAGAACCGGTAGCGGGAATACCAGGAGCGCCGGAGGAATCGCCACCGAGCACGATGAACTCACTGCTGGTGCCCTGCAGGTTACAGGTGACAGGAGAGGCAGGGAAGCCAACGACACCGCCAGAGGGGATGTCAGCGGCCACGGCCAGAGAAGCGCCATACACATAGGCAGGGCGAGTGGTGCTGGCCTGGACCACCATGGAGGTGCGATCATTACGAACGCGATCATCAGTACGACGATCGGGGGAAGGAATGATCAGATCCAGGGTTTTGAAGTCAGCTTTGTCAGCAGCAACGTTGCTGATCTTGACATAGCCGATGAGCTCATAAAGCTCCACACCAGGCCAACCATAAACACCTTCGGTGTTGTAGGAGGACAGGCGGTTGATTTGGTTGCCGGGCTGCAGAATAGCGCCAGCTTCAGACTTGTAAGTTGCCATTAGTTAGGTACCTCCTTTATCACTCAACGATGGTGAAGGCACAGGTCACGAAGTCCTTGTTCAGGTTCGCGAAACCGGCGTACAGCTGCCAAATCAGGATGATGAAGCGGCTGAAATCGTCGTTGTTGTTGATCAGAACCTGAGCGTTAGGACCACCGATACCAACGCCAACAGCCTGAGGACCGAAGAACAGGCCAGCAGGGGTGGTGCGGGTAGCGCTAGTGCCGTCCAGGCTGACGGTTGCGGTCTTGTCGGGGAAGTTGGTCGATTCGAAGAAGCGAACACCCTCAAACACGAAGCCAGAAGGCATCACGGGCTCGCCAGCAACGAACTGGGCTTGGCCATACTGACCACCGCCGTAGATAGCACCGTTGGGACCCATGGCGCCCATCAGGGGGTTGCCTTGGCCCATGCCGGGATAACGGGCGACTTCACGGAAGCCTTGGTCAGCACGCAGATCCTTCATGAAGGAGGGATCAGCGATACAACGGTAGTAACCGTCAGCGAAGACGGGAACGTTACGCTTACGCAGGGACTTAACCACCTCGAGGAGGTCAGTCTTCACGTTGAACTTGAAGCGCTCAGAAGCGTACTCAGTTGCAGAGTAAGCAGAGACGGTAGAACCAGTCTTGGTGTGGCCGTTGGGATAGTAGTAACCACCCTGGGTGTCGGAGGACTGACCACGTGCTTCAGCCTTGAACAGTTCGTCCAGGAACACGCGATCGCGCCAGCGGCGATAGTCATCGAGCAGGGTCAGCGAACCGATGGACTGGTGGAACATGTTGAGGTTCCCGGTGTCCAGCAGCAGACGCTGAGCGGTCATCAGAGTCTCGCGAGCAATCTTGAAGGTGCTCGGGAGGTTGGTGTTGTTCGGGTCAGCAGGACCGGTGTACTCACGCAGAGACACCAGCACTTTGTCCTTAACGATCGACCGGCTGTTGGCGGTACCGATGGTTTGATCCTGGGTACGCTCACGGCTGGTCTTCGTGCCAGGGTTACCGAAGAAGCGGTAACGATCCAGCTGAACGGTCTGACCGGGCTGTTTGGTGAAGTCGTGGACAACTACGGGCTCAGTGGCCATCTCCACGATATAAGCTGGGTGGGGACGGTACAGCTCCGCGCCCAACAGCTTGGGGAAATCGTTATCAATAAACATGTTGGTTTCTCAGCGTAGGTTTAGCTGATACCCGAGGACAAGAATCCTCTAAAAAAATGGAGGGATTATCTCCACTTGGTAAAAATTATAGCAACGGTTTATCAATCCTGTTTATTAAGCGACAGGATTAATTACTCCACTCACGTTAGGACCGCCGATCATATTGCCGGGGTAATAGCCAGTAGGAGGCATGGAACCCATCCGGTGATAAGGAGTCACATAACCGTCAACAGGCTGCATTGCAACCTGAGCGGCCTGGATCTCAGGATCGATCGGTTCTGCACCAGCTTGAAGTGCTGCTAATTCAAGAGCAGCAGCCATTTCTTTACGAGCAGCTGCTTTATTGACAGCTTTCTTTGCTTTGTTGGAATCCATCAGCGGCGTCCTTTTTTCTGGGGCATAGGGGGTTGAATACCCATCGGCAGTTGACCAACAGGAGGCATGAACTGAGACGCCATCATCTGTTCGTTCACTTGGATCTGGTCTTGGACCATCTCGGCATTACGAAGGAACTGTGGTGTCAGCAGACCGTTGCGGGGAAGGGGCGAGCCAGGAAGGTTCAGCTTCAGATAAGAAGCATCCAGATCCTGGGGCATGCGGGGCTGTGGTGCGTTGGGGTTGCCCACTTGAGGACCGCCGTTCGCAGCACGAATGGCGTAATACTCGTCGATATTGCCGGACTGCACTTGGCGGGCTAAATCACCAGCACCAAAAGAAAACAGACCAGGAGCACCAACCGGACCACCTGCCGTACCGATAGCCGCAAGGAATGCATCGGCTTTTTCCCTGGCGCTTGTTTTCTTCGAAGCCATAACAATATGTCGTTAATAAAAAAGGGGCAGCCATTGCTACCCCTTATTTTACATTCAGTGTATTGAAGCTATCACTCCATCACGAGCATCTTCTGGCGGAAGACCTCGGGGTTGGCGGAGGCTTGGTTCAGATAGCGCCAAGCGTTAGCGGGATCGCGATCGGCCAGGTTGCCGAAGCTGTTCCAGAACTCAGAGGGGTTGCCCTGGGCCTGAGGCTGCGGGGGAGCAGGCATTTCAGGACGCTGGGGAGCAACGGGGCGCTGGAACTGCTGACCCACGGCTTGAGCCTGGGGCATAGCGGGAGCTGCTTGCTCTTCGGGGACGGGATAAGGACCGTTCTCACCGAAGAACTCACAGGTGTAGTCAGCGAGCACGTCGGGATCAGTCAGGATGGTCTCGTAAGCTTTGTGCTCAGCGGAGAGTTCCTGAAGCAGGTTGACGGCTTCGATCAGCTGCTGATTGGTTTGAATCAGAGCGTCTTCGATCTGACAAGCGTAGTCATTGAGGACCTTCGGAACATCGGGACCGAAGTGGTCAATGATTTCAAGACTTGCCTCGCTTACCCCGTTGGCGCGGAGCTGGTCCGGGCTGATTTCCAGCGAAGTTTGGGAAGAGTTGGGCGAGTAAGCCTGGCTGTTGTTGATCCCAGGCGTAGAGGTCTGCATCCCCAGGCTGTTGAACTGGGTTGCTTGTTGGGAACCGTAGTTGGCCTGCCCGAGATCCTGAGGGCTCTGAATCGATTGTTGACCCAGGGACGGGAATTGGACGGGCGAACTCAGGAGCCCGACCACCTTGTTGAACGCCTCCTTGTAGGGGTTCTCCGCTTGTGGAGCCGCCTGGGGTGCTTGGGGGTACGACGCTGTAGGGATTGACTGGTACCCGGTCACCCCCATCTGGGCCTGCATTTGCGGGGCTGGGGCCGCCGTTTGTTGGTAAGGCGCCACCCATTGGGTATTGGTTGAAACCGCTGGAGCCTGAGCCGCCGTCTGGGCCGGAGCCGCGTAGCTGCTCGGCTGGGTCGGGGATACTTGGGGTGCCGATTGGGTCGGCATTGCGGTATCGGCCTGCATAGGTTACCTCTTTTTGTAGGCTTTCGAGAGTTCGGTAAAGGAAAGGTGTGAGGTCAAGCCTCGGATCCGCAGCCATCGGGAGATTCGGTTGCTGCGGATGTGGTGTCCGCATCTCTTGATTGACTAGATCAATAAATGCGGAGTAGGCCCTCTGTACTTCCCCAACCATTCGGAACGGGAAACCGGAGAGCATGCTCGCGATTTCGTCGTCCGTTTTCGAAGGGAATAAATACTTCAGTGCTTCAATGCTATCAACACCCAACTCTTGCAAGTTACGTGTGAAGATTGACTGGTTGAGTTTATCCTGTGCAGTATCTTCATAAACAGGCCCCATCCATCGCCAATCAACCTGGCGATCTCCATCAGGCGCTAATCCAAGAACACCATCAGGAATCTCTTTGGTCTCGATCGCCGTATCAATGGCCTTCTGTAGCTTTTTCTCATAGTTCGCTTTTTGTTTTTCGTATTTAGCGACAGCAGCTTCGTCTTCGAGGTCTTCGGGAGGAGCTGGATACTTGATTCCGGAAGCGTAGGCTAATGACTTGCGGAAGATCTGCTCCTCCTGGAAGATCATTAACTCGAAGCACTTACAGATACCGTAGGTATACAGTTGCAAGCACTTCTTCTTAGCAGTTGCACTTACCCGTCCATAGGCTGATTTAATCTCCGTAGCAGTTACATTTGTAATGCTAAGGTCGTCGATACCGCCTAGGGCAAGCCGGATCTCACTACGAAGTTGTTCGGCATACCGTGCCTGATCAGTACTTACAGCGTTCGGTGTAATAAAACCGACACGATCTGTGGGCTCCAGGTTGGCGATAACCCTGGGCACACGCATGCCTTGACCGGGTCTACCGTTATATCCAGAGACCTGGCGAGTAATCGGGTCTTGCTTGTAAGTAGAGCTGAAAAGATTTAAATCAGATCCAAAACCTGATTGGCTTGAGATGCTCGGACGCTGCGCAGTATCTTGATCACCGCTCTCAATGATGTCCTGCTTGGGACGAGAAGAAAGCAGGGTCGGGTTACCGAAGAAAGAAAGGTTTGCACGAATGTTCTTTACCATCTCGTCGTGAACGACGATCTGTTCAGCAATACCGTCGAACTCGCCTGAACCGTCAGTGCCGAAAGCGTCAGGATTGTTGAAGACTTCCACGCATGGAATGAACTCCATGCTGTTCGCCACGACCTTCTTGTCGTACATGGCGAAATCAGTATCGGGCATGTCGAAACTGATTTCCTGCTCGCTGTGATACTCCTCGATCTCAGTAGCAGTAATACGGAGACGCATGTAGCGCTTATCCGTATTCAGGCCCACGCCACGGAAACCCTTGGAGGATTTCACCTTGTAGGCGTAAATGATGATTACTTCTTCAAGATCACCCTCGGGTGAGTAGTAGGTGCGATATGCGTTCTTATCGAACCAGTAGAGCCGGTAGGTCTTCTTGGTGGGGCGAATGTAGAAGAGGCCTTTACCGTATGCCAGGAAGCGATCCCAGATGGCATCTAAGCGTGCGTCCAGCTTGTTGAATTTAATGACCTGCTGG
>Ga0222714_10002142_pt1 | contig 21362 bp, 26 predicted proteins | sample C33_3DmetaG_FD_165048 | JGI IMG/M metagenome (GOLD analysis project Ga0222714, IMG submission 165048) | Estuarine water microbial communities from San Francisco Bay, California, United States - C33_3D | ecosystem: Environmental > Aquatic > Marine > Unclassified | place: USA: California...
CTGCTTTTGTTGTAGCACCACAATCAGGACAAGGATTAATCATGTGTCACCTAATTTCATAAATTGAAAACTTGTTTGAGATTCTGAGGTACTACCTCTTAAATAAATACTTGACCCTTGTGAACTTCCCCAACCAAATTTACATTTATGAGTAGATGTATCAGTAACATCAAAAACTGCATATATACTTGCAGTACAATAGAAAGCATTACTATTAGGTGTCCATAACATTACTTGCTTAACTGTTGAAGATATTGAATAGCTAGAATTATCAGTTGTTGTATAAATACTAAAATTAACTCCTCTATCATCTTCATCAGATGGTCCATAAGCATTACCTGTATAAGTTATTTGATAAACACCTGTACTTGGAAAAGTAAAAACACCACTAGATTGAGTCATATTACTACCTAAAGTTTGAGGTGCGTTTGTATCAACAATTTCTAAATTAGAAGTTATAAATGCGTTAGGTTGATTAGTATTAAGGGTATTAACAGTTAATCTCCATTGTTGGTATTGTGAAATACCACTTGTATAATTACTAGTAGGCAAAGTACCTGTAACTCCTTGTGCTAAATTTAAAAATGTCTGTGCCATTATAGTTTACTCCAAACTGAATGTGTTAAGTTTCCTTGCTCATTACGAGCCAAGAGTAAATCGTATTGTTCTTCCGTGCTAAAATCTTGTGGTATATCTCTAAGACTTTGTCGCCAAGTTTTTATATTGTCTGGCATTGTTACATCAGAGTTAGCAAGATAATCTGTTTCAATTAGTTTTTGTAATCTGATTTCTTTAATCTGTTCTAATTTTCTTTCGCCAGATTTACTTTCCCATGCGTTCCATTTATCTACTATAGCTTGTTTTTCTTCATTAGTTAAATCTACTAATCCTCCAGAAGTTGCTCTTTTATTAGATACATCATCAATAGTCCAAGTTGTCATGTTGATTTTACTCCATATATTTTTATGTAAGAATAATTAGATGATTGAGTTAAGTCTCCACTTGCTCTTTTAATAACAAATCCTGTAGCGTTACTCCCACTCATAGAAGTACCACCACCTGTTACAAATAAGTGATAACCAACTTGCCAACCCTGTGCTCTCCACATCATATTTATATTTCCTGAAGCATTACCTACAGGTTGCCATAATTCTAAAATCATATTTACACCTTGACCAGTTGAATTAGAGCCTTGAAATAACGTAACACCATTTGAATTTGAGGTAGCATTTTGACCACCATCTTCATCTGAAGCATTATTTCTATTAGCTTTCCAAGCCGCATTAATATCTCCAGTTACATCTCCACTTGCATCTTGCCATACAAACCTTACATCAGCAGTTGAATTTGGTGCTATAAATTGTAAATCAATTTTAAAATGTTTGTAAGATGAATAAGTTGTAAAAAAATCTCTATCTAAAAATTCTGCTACACCAGATGATAAATCAGTTGTGCTTAATAAAGTCCATGCACCACCACCTAAATATTGGTTTTCTACATATTTAAGATTACCACTATCACTTGCATCAGATACTAAAAACTTATCTGTATCGGCTAAAGAAGTAATTGCTGTTTGACCTGTGATTGCTGTTATATCTAAATGTTCATCAGAGATACTATCGTCTGCTATCTTACTTCCATTGACACTATCTGCACCAAGTTTAGCATTAGTAACTGCACCAGTACCAATCTTTGCTTCTGTAACTGCACCATCTGAAACTGTCGTTAGTAGTCCAACCCCAAAATGGCGAATACCATTACATACTGAACTACCACTAGGAGTAAAATCAAAAGTAACAGTAGAGCCACTAACAGTATAGTTGCCAGATTGTATAACACCATCAATTTGAATTTGTAATGCGTCGGCACTTACTGGTACAAAAGCTACTGAGTTTTGTGTTAGGTTAAATGTTGCGTCACTTCCATTGAATGTTAAATTATCAAGGGTGGAAATGTTGTCTATAGAATCTATTCCGCGTCCAATATACATTTTATGTATCTCCTAATTTCATTATTGTAAAATGTGAAATAGTATCATTTGTATCTCCACGAGTTTTTACATTTCCATCATTGTTAGTAAGAGTAGATAAATGAAATTTTTGATTACTAATATCTGTTATATCAAATAGTTTTGAGGTAAATGCATTTGCATAAAGATTTTCACTACCAGCCGTTTCATCAGCTATTAACGTGTTTGATAATGCAACAACATTATAATCACTATTATTAGTGGTAAAATGTATTCTTAATGTTATTACTCTTTGACCACTACTTGCTTTATGAAAATTAGCAGTTGCTTGTAAAAGGTAATACCCTGTACTTGGAAATGAAAAATAAGGGGATGAATAAGTTAAACCTGTTCCTATATGACCACTTGCGTCAGTATCAACTCTTTCCATACTTCCCCAATTTTGTTCTCCAGAAAAAGTTGTAGTTAATCTCCAAGTATCTACCTCTGATAAACCACCAACACCTGTAACACTACCAGTAAAAGCAAAGGTTTGACTTAAATCAATACCTGTCGGTTTTAATAAAGTAAAAGGCATTATTCACTCTCCTTTGGATATTTTGTTTTGATTGCTTGCACATTTGTTTTCCATGCTTCTAATCCTTTTTCTGTAATAAATTCTATTTGCGAAGCTATGCTTCCATATTCTTTTTGTCTGTTCGCTACAGCGATTGCATTTTTTTCTAAAGTTTCTGCTTGGGAAGATAATGCGTCTAGTTGTGCGTCTGTAGGTTTAGCTACACCATCTACATTCCACTCTTTGATGTATGGGTTAGAAACGCCATCTACCATATCGTCTTGAAGTTTTACTTCTTCTATAAAATCTGGTGTTCTATCTAAGTATGCTTTTATTTTATTAATTATATTATTCATGCTATCCTATACCCTTCAAAATAGGAATTTGTTATAGTCCCTAAAACAGAGGGATTACCACTTTGGTCTGTAACATTAACAAATAGTTTATAAGCATCTGTATCAGTAACATTTGCAAATACAGTAGCCGAAGTTCCCGCATTTAAAACATAACTTGCTGAAAAATTCTTTTCCCAATCTTGATATGTAGAACTAGCTTTTTGCATACCAACATTACATCTTGCTAAATTAGTATTTGCTCCACCTCTAAAAGAAACTGCAAAATTAAACATATAATATCCTGTACTTGGAGGAGTATATGCGTAAGTGCTTGTATTAAAATTATTTCCTAAATCATATCTTTCAGTATCAAAAGTAAGAGTAACTTGTGCTCCTGAAGTAAGAGTTTGTGTTGACCCAATATAAGCTGAAAAACCTGTTGAAGCAAAAAAGTTAGTAGTAGCACTACCACCTAAAGAAACTGCCGAGCCATTTAATGTAATACTAGAGTTAGCAAGTTTAGAGTTTGCTATACTTCCTGAGAGCATATCATTTGTCACTGTTCCGACTGCTGGAGTAACAGTTTGGAATGTTCTTCCTACATATAGAATCTCTACTCTATCATTATTTAAAGTACCACCAAGAGTAAGTGTTGTACCACTTACACTATAGTTATCATAACTTTGAACAACAGCATTTACTGTTACCAATATATCTTGAACACTAGAAACAGAATAATCTAACGTAATAGTTGTTCCACTATTCGTTGTCGATACCTGTTTTCTAACTGTTTCAAAGTTAGTTGCAGGTTTTGATCCAATATATCCCATATTATGCTACGTCTGTTAAAAGTTGTAATACAACATCAATATTACCACTTGCGTTGTCTGATTGTGCCTGTACCTTATCAGATGTATTTAGAACGATCTTTGGAACTTCTAAACTACTTCCAACAGGTAGAGGTGCATCTTTGATTATTGTAAAAGTTGCTGTTGCTGAATTGTCATACTTCTTTAAAGAAATATTTATTGCACTTGTTCCTGTATTAGAAACAACTCCTGCTATTACCATAGACTTATTAGATGCAGTAAATATATCGGTTAAAGAAGCATTTGAAATTGTGACACTAGCATCAGAAAAATTATTAGCCATGTATTTCTCTCCTTAACTACCTAATGCAACTGCAAAACTAATGGCATCACCCAATGATGCTGAATTGTCTAGTTGCGTTTGTATATTTGAGGTCACTCCGTTTAAGTAACCTAGTTCTGTATTATCAACATTCCCACTACCAATTTTAGTTGCGTTAATAGAATTAACTGCCAAGTTGATTGTGCCAGATGATGTAATTGGACTTCCTGTAATTGTAAATTCACTTGATCCTGCGTCTGCCACAGCTACGCTTTGAACAGTACCTTGATTTGCAGGTGTAACTTGTGAGAACACAATATCTACACTTCCTATTGAGCCAGAATTATCAGTAGTACATAAAAATATTTTATCTGCATTTGTTGAGCCTTGTTGGACAACAATCATTTGACCTGCGAGTTCTTCTACTGTGTCATAATTCGTATCTCTTGAAGCAGTACCAGAACTAGGACAAATATATATACCATTCTCTGTTGCATCTGTTTGTGATTTAACTAAAATTTTATCGCCAGTTTGTAAAGTTATGCCATCAATAGAATCTCCGTTTTCTAAACCATTTGTTAAATTAACATTACCTGTTGTAGCAACTTTAGTAATAATTCTTGTTCTCATTCCTGCGATTGCATTATCTACATACAGTTTTGAACTTGCTTCGGTGTCTGCTGTTGGTAAAGATAAACCACTTATAGAGCCACCAGTTATAGAAACTGAATTACTATCCTGTGTTGATATTGTGCCAAGACCAAGATTTGTTCTTGAAGTAGAAGCAGAGGAAACATCACTAAGGTTATTACTTGCAGTTAGTTTACTAGTTAATTGCGTTTGTGCATCACTTGTTAAACCACCAATGTATTGAAATTCAGAATTTGTTACACTTCCATCTGCAATTTTAGTAGCATCAATTCCTGTCGCAACTTGTGTGTTGCCAACACCTGCTGTTTTAATACTTACTGCTCCACTAGAAACACTAAAGTTATTTGTATCAAAAGATGCAATACCTTTATTTGATACTGTTGCATCTTCGCCAGAATAAGTAATTGTTCCACTAGACTCTGCTACATCTAAACCTTCACCTGCTGAGAAAGTAATTGTGCCACCTAGAGAAGTTGCTGTTGAATTTGATCCATCAGTTACAGTTATAGATGAGTTTACGAGTTCTGCATTTGCTACTCCACCATCTTTAATTGTTACTGCACCAGAAGATACAGAAAAATTATCAGAATTAAAAGAAGCGATACCCTTATTACTTGTTGTAGCATCTTCACCTGCTATTGTTAAAGTTTGTCCTGAAGCTGTGGTATCTATTCCCTCACCACCTGCTAAAGTAAATGTTTGTGAGTCTAAATCTACTGCACCTGTTCCACTATTACCTGCGTAATCAAGGTCGCTTAAACCTACTTGCGTATCTACATATGCTTTTATACTTTGTTGAGAAGCAACTGCTGTAGCACTATCACTTGACATATCATCTTCATCTTTAAAAGCTGTACCAGATAATGATGTGTTAAGAACTGGACTTGTTAAAGTTGGACTTGTTAGAGTCTTATTAGTCATTGTAACAGTACCAGAGGTTACAAATGCTTTTACTGATTGCTGAGAAGGAGGAAGAACTGCTGAGTCACTACCCATAGCATCTTCATCAACAACAGGTACACTTGGATTAGTGTATGGAGATCCTACATAAACATCGACTGTAGAGTCACTTCCAGAAATAGAGCCACTATCAAAAGTAAAATTAATTGTTGTGTTAGTAGAAAACGAGGAAGAAGCAACAATACCATAAATCGTGCCTGTATTACTTCCAACTATCTTAACTCGTCTTTTAGCATGATAGTCTGATGTAACGTTTGTTGAAGCTACTGTTACCGATGTTGAACTTGCTCTAGTGAACGTACAGCTTCCATCTCTATCTCCAACAATAAACCATTCTTTATCATTTAAGTATGTTCTTATATCTGATAGTTCATTTCTAATAGCATTGTTGACGTTAGAAGGTGGCATTCCTTCTGCAATACTAATACTATTTATTGATGTATTATTTGATGATGTTGTGCTGTAATTTGAGACAGTCATTATCGTACTCCTGTTGATAATTCTAATTCATTCTTCTTAATCATTTTTTCTTGATCCATTGGTGTTTGATTATTTTTAACTTCTAGAGGTGCAATACCTAACAGAGCATTCATGTTAGCTTGTATTTGTTTAAAACTACTAGCTTTAGATATTTTTACTAATTCTTCTAAACCATTAGGACTAACAAAAGCATTAGCTAAGTCTGTTACTCTTTTATTAAAAATATTGTTTTTTAAAGTTTGCAATATTGATGCAGGTCTAGTTATATCTACATTTTCAAGTGGTATGCCTAATTGTTTCATTTGTTCAATCCACTCTTGCCTAGAAGCTGTTGGCGATCCTATTTTTGGTATCATGCCAGAGGATTTATAAACCAACATCATTTTACTAAAACCTTTCCAGGCTTGTTCTGGATTTTTACCTTGTGCAATAGCTGATCCTTTAACCATTTGTTCTGTCAGTTTGACATTCTTGCCCATCATTTGATTATAAAATTTTAATCCAACGAGAGGATCATCTGCTTTAGTCATTACTTTGCTAAAGTTTTTAGCAAACAACATTTGTGATACTTCTGGAAATAAACTTTTATCTATTTTGTTTAATTCTTTGTAAAGTTTTTGTATGTTAATATAACTAACATTTTCATCAAACAACACACTTCTAATTGTATTCATGGAACGATCTAGTGAAGGTGCGTTCTTTGGATTAATTTGTCCACCAATAGATAAAGCATCATACTTATCTGCCATAAGTTTATTGGCTCTAACAGTAAACTCACTTGCTCTTTTGTAATATTCATTACTATCAAGAACTTGTTTTATAATATTAAGTTCTGTATCTAATTTAAAGGCTTGTGCTTTGTTTCCTTCTTTACGAAGTCCATTAACAACATCTTTACCTTGATCGTAAATAGTTTTAAGGTTTGTGATACCTAGATCACTTTTATTAGCTGTAGTTATTTTATTTAAAATATTTTCTTTAATTAGATTAACATTTGCAGTATCACCACTTTGTATTCTTTTAACCAAGCCCTGCATATAACTACCCATAGTTTCTGTGCTAAAGTTACCTTCATCAAACTTTGCCCAACCACCATTTTTTAAATTTCTTGCTTGTTTGTTTATTGCAACAGCAATATCATCTTGTGCTTTAACAAGAGTATTAACAAAATTATCTGTTATAATTTTAGGATCAATGGCATCAATATCTACGTTGCCAAAATTATCGTTTAAATATTTTCTATTTGCATCAGATAACTGAGGAAATCTATTTTTTGTGAAAGCACTTATAATTGCACCACCACCTTCTGTCGATGCAACATTGTCAGCTAACTGCATAACTGATTTGTTATTTGTTACTCCGGCAATAGCTTCTGGTACTGTTAAGTTAATACCTTTTTGCTGTGCAAGTGTTATAATTTCTTGTACTTCTTTTAGTTGTCCATTATTTTCTAAATCTTTTAATAACGTTTGTAATCTTTTAACATCATTAGGTTTTACCATACCAGTAGCAACGTTGCCGATAATGTCTATTGCTAAACCAACTTTCCAACCTTGACCTTCACTTACAAAACCAGTCTCCTCTACTCCTTGTGCTGCTGTTCCAGACAATCCGGCAATTATAGTTGGTGCTTTTTTAAAACCAGTAAACAATCCACCACCAGTTCCATATTCAACACCTTTACCAATAATTTTTCCTGCTGATGTTTGGCTTTCATAATCAACTTTTGGCATTCCTGTTTCTAAATCTTTAGATTTACGCATGAAGTCTAATGATTGATCGTAAGAAGGTAAAAAAGGAATATCTGTTCTTTCATACTTTGCATCAGAGTCCATTAATCCAGGTATTTTTAATCCTGTCGCATCGCCTAATTTTCTTTCAATAAAAGCACCACCTTGACCTGCTAAATTATAAATTTCTTCTGGTGCTGACAGTAATCCTGCAAAACTTTTTAAAAGACCTTTATCAATACTTTTTGTTATGTCTTTAGTTGTAGATACTTCTGCCATTCTAATTCCTCATGTCTGTTGTTACAGTTCTTAATTCATAACGATCATTTCCTAGATCAACCATAATTTGTGGATGACCTTCTTGGGTGTAACCTACTAACTTATAGTCTTGTGGTGTTTCTCCAAACTCATCGTAGTAGGTATTAATTTGTGTTTTAACTTGATCTAAGTCTTTTTCATTACGAACATTAAATAATAAATTTTCTGCTCCACCTAAATCTTCAATAGCAGTATTAATAATATTATTTTCCATTTTCTTTTCAAGTGTGCCAAGAATAGAATTATCTTTTTGTATGATGTCCATATACATTTTGTTCCATTGGTTTTTTGTTTGCACACTATTTAAACCTTTCTCGGCAGCATCTAATTCAAACTGAGTTCTTTTTTCCATTATGCTAATGTTAAAATCATTAACTGCTTTTGCTAATTGTAATTGCAAAATGTTACCTTGTTTAGATCGAGATAAACCTGGAGATATCATTTCAAAATATGCCATCTCTTTGTTGGATATAGCACCTTTTGTTTTTGCAATTTGTGACATGACAAAATCCCCTGCTAATGTAAAAAATGCTTCCTTATCAGATATGTCATCAACATTTACGCCAAGTTGTTTTGCCATTTGTTGTAGTTTTAATTTAACTCCACCAAAAGTTCCAAAATCTCCCTCATCTAAATTTCTAATAAGACGCATCATGTTACCAATGTTAGTATTTTGTGTAATAGCTATGTCAGTTGTTTGCTGTAATTTTTCACCAGATTTATCAAAACTTGTTGCAGCTAATTCATATATTTTAACATCGCCTTTATCTGTTGGCATTGTAATTGTGTTTGTAGTCGAATTAGTTTTTGATAAATATTTTTCTATTTCTCCTGCAAATGCAATATCATATTCTGGTGTGCCAGGTTTTAAATTTCTTGCTTCTAACATTTTTCTGATGTTTTGCTGTAATTGTGGAACAGATGCAGGTTTAATTTTTGCATACTCTAATGATCTATTTAAAATATCTTGTTCTTTTTGATAATTAAATTTATCCCTAGCTAATTGTGATGCTTGTGCTTGTGCCTGTGCTTCATTACTTCGTTGCATTCCTCTTGATAATGCTTGACCAAAACTAACAGGAGTTTTTGAATACCCACTAGCTTCTAACAAACCTTGTGCCATTCCTTTACCTTGTGGAGAAACAAGATAATTTAATAAATTGTTTTTAAAGTTTGGTGGTGTAGCAGTTCCACCTGTGCCTGTTCTGTTATTAGTACTAGACATACCTGGTTGTCTGTTTGATGACATTAAACCTTGATTAGCAATGCCTAAACCTGGTTGTCTATTAGAAGGTGTTGTTAAATTATTTCGTATGTAAGGGTTACTACTGTTACCATAAATAGCACTATAATTTTTATCATTAATTGGAGCATAATTTAATGCACTAAATGATCTTTGTTGTTGTGGTACACCATTAAACATTCCTCTAGCTACACCAGTTCCACTTTGTCTTGGATCTTCTATTCTACGACCACTTATGCCACTTGCAGAAGGTGTAATTGGTGTTCTTCCACCATAAAAAGGAGTTACCATTATAAAAATCCTCCAAGTAATCCACCACCGATTGCACCTAGACCACCCATGCCAAAGTTTTGACCAAGTTGATAACCTTGCATTGCACCACCAAGTAATCCTGCACCGGTGTTTCTATAAATTGGCTCAGTCTTAGTTGTTGTTTGTGCATAAGGAGATCCAATAGATGCGAGGTACTCTCTTAATTTGTAATATGGTTTTTGTTGTTCAAAATCAAAACGAGTCATAGCATCTTGTATCTTAGCCATTTCCATCGCTTCTCTAGTTTGACCAACACCACCTAATGCTTGTATGTCTTGATAATCAGCTTGTGCTAATTGAGGAGCTAGTTGTGTTGCTTGGAACATTCTATCTCGTTCTCTGTTGTATTGATCGCCATACACTTGATTTGCAACATTACCTAATTCTTCTGCGAGTACACTTTGGTTAGCTGCACTACCAAGTCTACCGGCTTTAGAAAATTGTGATTGCACACCAGAAGTTACGTCTCCTGCTATTTGATTATACAAAGCTGTTGAATATGGATTAGTTGATGGATCTAAATAATTACCTTGTAAAATATTATTTATTTCTGACTGACTAGATGCAAGTAAAGGATTATTAATTGCTCGTGCAGTTGCCAATTGTAATGCTGTTTCAGTCTCTGGAGAAAAATCAGTATACGTTTGTTGTGGATAGAAGTTTGGTACTGCTGACTCATACAAATCTTGTGCTTGGTCAAATGCTTGTGTCAAATATGGTCGTACAAATTCACTAGGCTCTGCTGATGTAGTTGTCGTGACGTTTGTTGGGTTTGATCCTTTACTCATAATTCTTTACTCATTAAATATATATTTTGTTTAAATCCTTGTAATTTACGCAACCAACCTTTTCGCCCTGCTACCTCAATAGCTTGGCAATAATTGTTAATTGCAAATTCTTCTATTTTGTTTTGGATTGGCTCAAGCCAATTATCCATGTTGTTTCCTCCTGCGAGAACATATCGTAAGATACGTTTGCGTGGATAGTCTGCAACTTCTGTTACAACAGCACTTTCCACTTTATCGTTCTCCCAACTTATAAAAAGTTGAAACTTGTTTCTAAGAATTCCATCTAATACATCTTTTGGCAAGTATGTATCATCAAGAGCCTTATCTATTAATGGCTCAACTTGTTGCCAAATAATATGTAAATCTTCTTTAGGAACTTGTGTAATCATCCAAGAACAACATAACCGAAAGTTTGATCGGCATTTGTTGAACTGGCATGAGTTAAAGTTGCTGTGCCATCGGCTCTTGCAGAAACAAATAAATTTGCTTTTGCAGTATTGCCATTGGCTGTTGTTGGCATGAATAGTATAATTGAGTTTGCTCCTATTCGTGCATCAGTTAATGTTGTACTCGTAGCACTAGCTGTAAGTGTAACATTTCCTGTTGAGTTTAATTTACCATCTAATGTATTATTTAATACGTTAGTTATTAATCGTATATGTTGTGCTTGGTCAGGCATCGACAAAGGCACATTAAGAAATTGGTTTGTTGCCATTTATCTTTTGCCTTCTGGTTTTGTTTCTACATCAATGCCGGATAAAGTATTAAAGTTTCCAGATACTTTTACACGAAGTCGGTGGTATCTACTTGTAGATCGCATTGGGCAATCTCCACTTGTTTGTGTATCTACTGCTGTTCCAACTGTAACTGCATCTGCTTGAGAAGAACGAGTAATCGGTGTAACCGAAATAGTTGTATCTTCCCCATTTGCATCAACAATTGGTCTAGCATTTATAACTGTACTTCTTCTCTCTTTTGCACCTTCAAACTCTGTTGAGTCTACTTCGGCATCTAAACTTGCACCTAAAAACTTTCCAAACTTTTTGTCAGAGTCAAATGCACCAAGTCCAATAATTCCTTCATCATAAAAAAATGAGTCTAAACTTTTAGGTAATCCATCAAGATCTCCTAAAACATCTAAACTCTCTAATGTTGTAAATGCTTCTTGTGATGCACTATTCATAAAGTGCAATGCTTGACCACTACCTGTAGACCATTTATCTACGTTGAAGTTGTAACATATTAATTTATTATTAACTGTTGATGTTCCTAATGCTCCATCTCCTCTGTATGACCACACTACCATTGAGTTGTTAGGATCAATAGCAGAACAGACACCTTCAAAATTTGATGTCACATCATTTAAAAAAAAATCATCAACACGACCTTTTCCTATTGGTGTTAATTTTTGTCCACCTTCAAGTTTATAAAAACCATCTTGTGCTAAGAAAAATATACTATTACCAAAAGAAGCTACACTCTTTGGAGCAAATGCTCCGATGTTATCAGCTATCTTATTAAACTGAAATATGAGAGGTGTACCAACATAATCCATTCGGTAAATTGCTCTTTCCATGAACACAATACCAAAAGACTCTCCACCAACGATTGCTTGAACTGATCCATGTGTTCCAACAATGTCTTGAAAACCAGACTGTGTTGTTTGGCTAGGTGTCCAGGTTGAACTATCATTAAGTCCAGACCATTTAACTCGTTGGTTGTAAACAGTTGATGACTCCGTTGTATAACCGGCAACAACAAAGTCTCTTATGATGGCAAGATATTTTGCTTTAATACTAACAAGATCAGAAAAAGCACTATCAACACCTTCTTCAAACTTTTGTATATTATCAGCACCATTTGTTGCAATAATGTTTGCTCCAAACTGTGTGAATGCCCAAAAGTCTCTGCTACCTTCTGTTGTACTGTTGTTGTAGCCACCTGCTTTAGATTTATCTTGAAATACAAGTGAACTATCCATTTGGTATAGTTTAGTTGTATCTCCTGCGTAGTTAGTTGATCCACTTGCAGAAAAAGAAGTAAATAAACCAACAGGTGTAGTTCCTAATCCTGTTCCACTTAATGCTACAAAACGAGGAAAAGATTTGTAACCTTTAGCTAATGGAATAACGTTATCGACCTTTATTGCACCATTATTCTGATACGTTGGAAGGTCGGCTTGTAATTGACCGAACTCTATCATACAATCCTACTGGCTGACATCTGCAAAGGAGCAGAGGAAGTTCTACCTCTTTGTGCTGACTCGTTTGCTGTTTTAACTCCTTCTTTATATAATCCTGCCCATACTTGCAGTCTTTCATCTGCCATCAAGAATGGAGAACTTTCACTCAATGCTGCATATAAATACAAATCCGGAAAGTTATTTAAAATATCATTACTTGTATTTGTATCAGATAAAGCAGTTGGTCTTTTAAACATTCCAAGTTCTAAAGTTTGTGCTGCATCTGGCATATTACCTAAATAAATTTTATCAGAAACTATTGTGTAATATGTTGGTGTTCCAGAGCCTTCTCCTTCATTATAGACTCGAAAAAAATCTGGTGGAGTCATGTAAGCTAAGAACTGGTATGGATTAGATTGGTACATAACATATCGCATTTCTAAATAGCCAGTTGGTAACGTATAAGATTGTGTACCAGAAACAGTAGTAATAGATGTATCAACAGCTTCCATTTCACGAACACGCAAATCTCTTGCATGACGAGACTCTGCTAAATCAATAAACGTATCAAGATATGATGTTAAATCCGATCTGTTTAAATAATTTGCAATTTCTGTTTTTAAATTTACGTAGGTGTCTAGTGCCATTATACATTTCCTTGATATACTCTAAAATGTCTGTTGTTTGGATCGTTTAACCATTTTTTAAAACGATCTTTGTCTATGATGCGACCTGCATTAGACATAATTCCTTTTTGTGCTAACTGTTGAACAACAATCAAAGGGATAGATGCTACTTTATACATTTTTGCATCTTGCATTCCTCTAACTTTATACAAATCATTCTTAGCTTCAAACTTGTTGCGTTCTAGTATGGGTTGAACATCCTGGACATCTTCAAAATGGTATTTGTTTTCTGACTCGTCAATGTGCATTTTTGTTTTAATAACATTGGTGTCATTAGGATTATCAATCCAAAGTTTTTTAGACATTATTTTTTCTTTTTACTTTTCTTTGATTTTTTTTTATCTTCATTAAATACTGGAGATTTTTTCATTTTCTTTTTTGCTCTTTTTTTCATTCCACGCATTGTTTTTTCCTCTAGTTAAAAATTAAAAAGGAGGGGTATTAATCCCCTCCTAATCCTTAAACTACAAATAATTATGCAGTTAAGTTGAAAATTCCATAGTTTGCATTTGGAGATCGTGCTGCAAGAGTCCACTCAGTTAAGAGTAGTTTCTTGTCGTTGTCTCCAGAAGATGCTAGATCTTTAGTTTGGAATGGTCTTAGGTAAGATACTTCCCACTTATCCATTTCCAAAATATCAACTCTGTTCGCTTGTTGATGTCTATCTGGTACGAAAGATACTTCGCCAAAGTCAGATACATATACATCGACAGCACCAATAACAGTTTTGTCATCAGCATTTTTGTATAGAGTTGCTACACCAGAAAAAGCAGATGCTAGTTGCTTGTGAGAAGCAGACATTAATACAACGTCTGGATTTCCACCAAGTTCATAACATTTTTTTAAACCTGCTTTTAGTAGTGCTTCTGTGAAAGTTCTATTTGTTCCACCTGCAATTGCAGTTGCACCAGTTCCGGCAGGGGAAGCTGATGGACTACCATTGGTTGAAAAGTTACCTGCACTTGAAGCAGTACCTGCAATGTTTCCACCATACCAAGTTCCAACAGATGCACTCTCTCTTGCAGTACCAGAAGATCCTGCTGCCTTAGCATTCTCTACTCCGATATTTGCAAATTCGATATCTCTCTTCAACTCTTTACCAAGTTTAGCTAATTGGTAAGCAAGTTCGTCTCCTCGACCTGCATTTGTTACTGCTTGGTCAGAGCCAGACACACCTACTGTTTTAGCAGAGATTTGTGTGTAGTTGTTTAGTCTTGTTGTTGCAGCTCTGCTACCTAGTGTGTAGTCATCGCCTTCTTTTTGTGCATTTGCTGCTGCATTTGCTAATCCATCTGTTTGCCACTCGTGTAAAGTTTGAGCCGCAGTTCCAGATGCTGCGTTAGATATAAAAGGTGTTTCAGTTGGTGCTATATTGTAAATAACATCAGCTAGATCTTCTCTTATACCAACACGATCAAAAGTTTCTACTGTATTTGTAGGTACAGCCATAATTAACTCCTATTCGTTTAGGATCATTTCTTTTAACACCGATTGTGCGTCACGAAGTGATCCAGATTTTTTCAGTTTATTCATTCTGCGATCATAACGTTGTTTGTCATCGGAACTTTGGGTTACATTGGATGCGTTGGAACGAACAATGCGAGGTGCTTTTTTAACTTTATTTTGATTTAACTTTGTTTTACGAAGTTGATTATACTTGTAAGCATCAGCTAATAATAAAACTGCACGATGATCTACCATCATAGCAATTTCTTGGTCAGTATAACCACTCTCTTTTGCAAAACTTGTTAAGTTTTTAATAAACTCTGCACCTTTTTCTTTGTCTTTGTAAACTGGTAACTTTTCAGACAAGATTTGACGTTCTTTAGCAATGTACTCGTCATAAACTTTCTTTTGCTCTTGTTGTTGCTCTTGAATGATACGTTGTTGTTCTTGCTGTGCAAGTTGCAACATTTCTTTACGTTTATCGGACTCTGCTTTTTTGCGAACATACTCAGCAGGATCTGTTTCGTATAGTGTTTCCCAATCCACTTGTTCTTCTTTACCCAATTGTGACTGTATTTGTTCCAATTGTTGTGCGTATTGATTGCGAGAATTTTTGACTGCGTCTAACTCTTTCGCTAAGTTATCTTGTAAAGACTCAATGTCTTTACGTTTTTCACTTAACTCCATTGTTTTCTTGGTATAGTCTGACTCCCTAGAGTAGCCTTTTCTTAATTCATCGAGGGTAACTTCTTGTCGTTCTCCATTAATGGTAACTTCATAAAGTGTCTCTTCATTTTCAGAAGTGGCTTCTATGTTATCTACTACTTCATCATCTAAATCTTCTGGTGTAAGTTCAGTAGTATCTTGTTCAAGATTACTTTCCTCAACCTCTGTTTCAGATGTTTGATGCTCTTCGTTCCTTGCAGTCTCGTTGTTTAAAAGGGTAGCGAAAGCATCTGCTGTTTCTTGCGTTGTATAAGTTGGTTTAGAAACAACAGATTCCTGTGAAGGCGTGTCTGCCATTTTATTTCTCCTTATTTGTTAATCTGTTTACTTGCTAGTTTGCCAGTTTCCATTACAGATTGTAGTTGCACCAAAAGGACATTTAACATTTTTTTCATCATGTAAATTCTTTCTCTTCCTTCTGTGTCTCTTACAGGAGAGTTAATCCATTCTTGGTCTAACTCTGCTGAAACTTTTTGTATAGCTTCCACAAATATTTCATCTTCTAATATTTGTTTTGCTCTATGACCTCGTTGTTGTTCTTTTTCTAAATCCATTAAATCCCAGAACTTTCATCATTGTAATCATCTTCTGGATTTGTGTTAGGGTTGAATGCGTTACCACCAATCATAACAGTTCCACCACCAGTCATTTGATTACTTGACGTTCCACCTCTGCCTGTTCCATAATTAACTCCTGTTTGTGTTTGTTGCGAAACAGCAGGTAATGGAGTTCCAGATGTAAATGTGTAACCTGTATCGCCTGTGCCACTATTATACACTTGCTGATAAGTGTCTCCAAACACATCAGTTACTGGCTCATTCATGTTGTTTGCCGGTAATAAACTTTCTATTCCACCTGTGTTTGTATTGACGTTTTTATTTCCAATATCAAAAAGAGGATTTTGGTTTTTATCAAAATTACCTGTAAAATAACCTCTCTTCATCAGTTCACTTAACATAAATTCTTCACGCATTTTATCTTGTCCACCAAAAGCAAGTTTAAATAATGGTGGCATAAATTGTGATTTTTTTAATGTTACTAAATTGCCTTTGCTTGGTAAAAAACCTAATGCACTATTACTTAAACGACCATCTTTTAAATATTCAAGTAGTTCTTCATCAGTTGCATTTTTCATATCTTCAATAGACATATAAGGTCGTTCTTCTGGATCATCTCTATCGTTATCTTGTTGGTAGGATGATTGACCAAATTGTTCTATTGGTTGGCATATACCATCGACTAACATATAACCTGGAGGACAAGGATCTACCGGTGCATCAGTTGGTGGTGTCGTATCTAGTAAAGGATTTGGGTATAACGCATCTGGTGGTAAACCTTGTTCAGTTCGTAAATCAAAGTTAGGATTACGAAATACATCTGTTGATGGTGTTTTTGGTGTGTTTAAATGCTCATTAATTATATCTTGTGCAGTTTTAGATACACCAAAAGGAATAAAGTCATCCATTAGTTTAATCCTTGTTGTAAAATTTTAGATGCTAGTTTTTCTTTTTCCATTTCGTTTACTTTTTGCTCTTTAATAATTTGCGATGCTAATTTTTGTTCGTCTAAATTTAATTTTTGCATTTTAACGACATTGTCAGCTTCTAATTTTTTGTTTTTAAAGTCCATGTCTGCCATTGCTTTTTGTTTTTGTAATTCTATTTGTTGTGCAGCAAGTTGCAGAGCCGGGTCTTGTTTTTGTTCTTTCGGTGGCTGTGGAGTTTGTGTCTCTGGATTAATAAAGAACTGACTTGCATCCTTATAACCACTATTTTGCAAATACTTTTCTAACGTATTGTAAATAGTTTGTGGTGTAACCATGCCCATTCCACCTTGTGAAATCATTTTTTCTTGTACGTTTAAAACTTGTTGTAATACTTGTAGTCGTTGGTCTTGATTACCTGTACCTAGTCCTACTTGTACTGTAACATCGTATCTGTTTGACCATTCACGAGGATTCATTGATACAAAATCTCCTCTTAGTTTAACAATACGTTCTTGATCTTGGTATTCACACACTACTTGTAAAATATTTTTAAAGATATCTTTGACTCCTTCGGCAAAACATCGTGCAATTAATTCTATGCGTTGCGTAGAAGCATTCATCATCTGATTTACCGAAGTCGCTGTTGTATGTGACTTGTTAATCGTATCTGGATTTAAACCCATTTGTTGTTTCGGTACTCCAGAACGTTGTTCTTTTAATTCTTCTATCTTGCCAAGCATTGCCAAACCATCATTGAGGAAGTTTGGAGTCTGCATTGGGGTAACTGCATTAGGCGATTTCACTCTAACGATACCACCACTTCTTGCTGTTAATAAATCATCTAGGTTAGCTTGACCATCAACAACAATTGTTCTTGCGTTGTTTTGAAAATACATATTATCTAGTGTATTTCTTAACACAGCAGTTTTTACTTGCTGTAAGTCAGCTAATAAATCATAAAAAGACAAACCAAAGAAACGAAAAGGCATTGGAATTCCAACACACATCGCAAATGGTATCATGGAGATCTCTTCGTTCTCTAAAATTGTATAATTATTATATCCACTACCACCGACAGTAATTTTTCGTAACTCAGCAATGCCATCATTATCCATATCGGCTTTCATGTAGCATTCTGTGATCTGAACAACACGCAAAGCAGGATCAACAACACTAGCATCCATGCTAGTTGTGTCATCATCGTAACTTCTACGAACAATAGCTTCGGTATTGTAGATTTGTTCTTCGGAAGTAGGTAAACTTTCGACTAATTTTCTGTCATAACCCATGTCAATCAGTTCAGACACCGTTTTCATCACTCGTTGTGCAATAAAATCACAATCTTTTAGTGATGTTGCTCGTTTAGAGACTAAAATTTCCTCTGGTGGTACAGCATCTATTTGTACTCGACCATAATCTTTGTTTCTTTTAACTTCTACGTCATAAAAAGTTGTTTCATTTTCTATAACTTCATCAACACCAACGATTTCTACCTCATCATCAATGAGTAATGCCTGGTATTGCATTTCGTTTAAGTGTTCGTAGTTCTCTTTTTTCTGTTCAATAGACTTTTTCCAATAAATTTTACAAAAACCATTCTTTTGAAGAAGAGCAGTCTTGAACATGGAATGCAAAATAGCAAAACCATTGTTGTCTTTTGTAAATATATGGTTGCAGTAGTCGGTTACTTGCTCTGCATATGGCACATCTTCCGGTTGGGATGGCTCAAAATTAACCATCTTATCCGATTGGCTAAACATACGCATCAAGCTAGGGAGGATAGCTTCAATTGTTTCTAATAAATCTTGGCTAACAACACTTGATCTGCCTTCTACTTCATTACCTAGTGGCTCTCCTAAATAATATTTAAGAGCTTCTTTTCGTTGTGTTGCTAAATCACTTGAATAAAATCCAAGAGAGTTTTGTATCTCCTGTGATATTAATGAAAGTAATTTTGTTTTTGTTAATTTTGCCATTCGTTAAACTATTCCTAAATTTTTATATTGTATTTCAGTATTCCATTCGCTTGACTGATTGTTGCCTACTGCAAAGTACCTGAAAGCATCTGCACTATGCGAAGTCCAGTCGTGTACTGGTTTATTTTTTAACTCTCCTTTTTCGGTGGTTGCCCATCGGTATTGCCTAAGAGCATCAAGTCCATGTTTTGTTTTTTCGTGATCCCACCAACAACGAGACAAGATCATCCGGACAGCATTAATACCATCCTCAATACTCAGCTTCGGAACAATAGATGTTCTAAGTCCAAGACTCTGTGCTGTCTCTACACGACTAACACCCGTTCCTATTTCTCGAACATTAGCATCATGGGGTAAATAATGCGTATCGTAAATATATTTTTTTTCATCCAAGACAGTTGCGTAGTATTCTAAACTCTCTCCACTATCCTCGTAGTAATCGATAATATGAAAAGCTGATCCTTTGATCTGCACAAACCAGATAGCTGTTTTATCTGCCATGCCTAAATCCCAAAAGGTATTTACTTTAATGCGTTGATCGTAAGGTACTTTTGTTATGCGACCTTCTTCATCTGCTTTGACTAATCCTTTCGAATAAATACTGCCGATAGCTGCACTATCAAAAGAACATTCAAATTCGGCTTCGTATATCTCTTCTGGCATTAAAGCCTTTGCTTCATTTAACTCTAACTCAGAGATAATATGCGTCTCACTAGCTTTGTATATTTTTGCAAACCAATCGTCTTGGTGTAGTGCATGGTCATACAACTGATGAAAGCTGTTGTGACCTTGTGGTGTGCCAATCGCAATCATCCACCCTTCTCTATCACTTAGAGCAGGTCTAATTATTTCAGTCCATAGTCTCGGTGGCATTTGTGCTACCTCATCTAGGATAACACCATCAATATATAATCCTCTTAAACTGTCTGGTCTCTCACAACCAAGCAATTGTATTCTTGCACCATTCGGTAAATCACAGCGAAGTTCTGTTTCATGGTACTGCACATCCGGTAAGACACTTGTATATTCTTTGACATAATCCCAAGCAGTTCTTTTTGCCATTGAGTATGTCGGTGCTAGATAATAATATCTAGGTCGAGACAAGGTATTCTGCATTGCCTTTTTTAGCATCTCATTAATGCACAACACGGTTTTGCCAAATCTTCTATGGCAGACCAACACATTAAAACGTTTAAGATCTTTGTGTACTTCTAATTGGTGTTCTCTAGGTTTGTAGGGTATGACAATTTTCACGCATCCTTACTTCCTTGCTCATTTAAGTAATCTCTTATTCTGGCTACGTCATTGCCTTTAACTTGACCTTTACCTGCTGTCTCTGGGTATTTGGTTTTGTTGTTAAGTGCGATGACCAATTCTTTGAAGGGATCAGTTACTTTTTTAGTTTTTTTCTTTTTCATAAAAATTCGTAAGAGGTTTGTTTTGTGTTGAAATAGGTTACATTTGCAGTCTGCAAGACCTCGTGGGGTTGCCACAATTTTATTTTATATAATAATTATTAATTTATTTACAAAAATGACCAATATCTGACCAGTTTGTTAATTTATTAAGCAGAACAACAAATAATATACTATGTCTTGTAATATTTTATTAATTTATTTATATTTTTTTCTTACACGAGACGTTTGGCAATAAAATTATTTTTCTTATAATTATTTATTGTTATCCCTACCTTTTATCATAACCAACCTAAATTAATTCTATCTAATTACAAACAATTTCATCAATATTCCGTCTATTATGGAATAAAACCTTAACGAAAGCGTTTACTTATGATGAATGAAGAACTTATAAATACAATACTAGAATTACTTAATCCATTAGATATTGATAGTAGATACAAAGTCTTAGAAGATCTTAAAGTATCTTTAGATGAAATTGATGGTAATGATCTTTAATCACTTGCCCAACTAATCTCTATCTTCTTATCATCTGTATCAGTAATACTTAATGTTTGTTTCTCTGTACCATATCTCTTAGCAGATAGTTTACCTGCCTGCCATTGTACGTTCTTGGCATAGACTTCTAATAGTTTAACCTTAGACATTGGTATATTCTTATCGCCGAGAGCATCCTCAATGCGTTCATCTAGATTACTGATAAGCATTTCTATTCCAGACTCTTTAGCCTTGTAGTACAAATCTCTTAGCTTATCATCCTTGTCCATCCATTGTCTCCAGACATTGTAACTAATCCCACATTGTTTCGTGGCATTCTTTATTCCCATGCCTTGTTCCAGGAGTATTAATACTTCACGACATAAAGTCTTGCTGTATTTACTTGGTCTACCTACTTTGGTTTGTTTAACTGGTACTGTCATTAGTGTATTGTTATTTCGTTCTTTGGATGAATAATATCGCCATCAGTAG
>Ga0222714_10002143_pt1 | contig 21360 bp, 17 predicted proteins | sample C33_3DmetaG_FD_165048 | JGI IMG/M metagenome (GOLD analysis project Ga0222714, IMG submission 165048) | Estuarine water microbial communities from San Francisco Bay, California, United States - C33_3D | ecosystem: Environmental > Aquatic > Marine > Unclassified | place: USA: California...
TATCTAAAACAGACACCCCTTTTTTCTCGAGGTGTGCAGCCATTCCGATTAATGCACCAACCGTAATCACACCGGTGCCGCCGATACCGGTAATAAAAATGTTATAGGGAGCGCCATTCTCCATCGGTAATACTGGCGCTGGGAGCGTTGGAATTTGCTCTTGATAATCTTTCGACAAATATTTCTTTTTCGGTGATCCACCTTCTATCGATACAAAGCTCGGGCAGAATCCCTTCACGCATGAGTAATCTTGGTTACAGGATGATTGATCGATGAGACGTTTTTTGCCTAGATCGGTCTCAAGTGGAAGGAGAGAGGTGCAGTTACTGTGTTCCCCGCAATCACCGCAGCCTTCGCAAACTTCAGGGTTGATAAAGAGCCGTTTTGTCGGGGTTGCGATTTCCCCTTTTTTGCGGCGGCGGCGTTTTTCTGCAGCACACGTCTGATCGTAGATCAAGACGCTCACGCCCTTAACTTCCCGAAGCTGCTTTTGAATTTTATCAAGCTCATCGCGATGCTTGATCTCAATGTGAGAGGCAATGTTTTGTCGATCACGGTATCGGCTTAAATCTTCGGTGACGATTACAATTTTTTCGATACCCTCTCCAGTTAATTGTTGAGCAATCATCGGCACTGTTAACGTACCGTCGATCGGTTGACCGCCTGTCATAGCGACAGCATCGTTATAAAGAATTTTGTAAGTGATATTGATATTTGCTGCAACGGCAGAACGAATCGCGAGTAGCCCAGAGTGAAAGTAGGTTCCATCTCCAAGGTTCGTAAACACATGCTCTCGCTTGGAAAACGGCGCTTGCCCGATCCAGGTTACGCCTTCCCCACCCATTTGACTCATGGTCTTGTTGTGTTTCGGGTAGATCGCAGTCGCCATAACATGACAACCGATTCCTGCGAGCGCGAGGCTGCCATCAGGGACTTTCGTAGAGGTGTTGTGTGGGCATCCCGAGCAATACCATGCGGGTCTATTGGGAGTATCGACCGCTTTAGCCAGTACGGATTCTTTCGACTCTAAAAATTCTAGACGTTCTTTTAATGCGCTCGAGTTGTGGTATCGAGCGATGCGGGAAGCAATAACGCGTGCAATTTGTGCAACGGAAAAATCAGATTTCGCAGGAAGTAACCATTCCCCTCTAGGGTGAACCCACTCGCCTTTGTCATCGAATTTTCCGATGATGCGTGGCCGGACGTCGGCATCCCAGTTGTAGAGCTGCTCTTTTAATTGATACTCGACCATTTGTCGTTTTTCTTCGACAACGAGTATCTCCTCGAGTCCTCTAGAAAACTCTCGAATGCCATCTGGTTCCAGCGGCCATGGCATGGCAACTTTGAATAATCGAATTCCAACATTCGCAACTTCAGATTCTGCAATGCCGAGTTCATCGAGCGCTTCCAAGACGTCCATGTAGGATTTGCCTGACGCGACGATACCGATTTTTGCATTCGGAGAATCGATGGTTGTGTGGTTGAGTCGATTCGCACGTGAGTAAGCGAGTGCTGCATAAATCTTGTAGTCCTGCATCAGTGCTTCTTGTTTTCGAGCTTGGACTCCCAGTGTGTCAGTCGATAGTCGTCCGTTGAGTCCGCCTTCCGGCATGACAAAGTCACTTGGGATTTTTATCTCGGGACGAAAAATATCGCCATCAATGGAGGCAGATGATTCGACGGTGTCGGCTAGTGCTTTAAAACCAACTGCACAACCAGAAAACCGCGACATGGCGATACCGTGTAGTCCAAGCGTCAAATATTCTTCGACGTTACTCGGATAGAGAACCGGGATCATGGATGCTGAGAATAAATGGTCACTTTGGTGCGGCAACGTTGAGGAGTAAGCACCATGGTCATCCCCTGCAATCAGAAGCACGCCGCCATTTTTTGATGTACCAAAATGATTCATGTGCTTAAACACATCACCGCATCGGTCAACGCCAGGACCTTTTCCGTACCATAGCGCAAACACACCGTCGTAATCCGTCTCGCCCGTTAAGTGAATTTGTTGTGTGCCCCAAACCGCGGTTGCTGCGAGCTCTTCGTTCACTCCTGGAGTGAACTTGACATTGTGTAAATCGAGTAAGGGTTGAGCTTTCCAGAGGGCTTCGTCTAGTCCCCCTAATGGTGAACCGCGATAGCCAGAAACAAAGCCACCAGTTTTTAATCCATTGGCGGCATCGCGTTGTTGTTGCACCATCATGAGTCTCACTAGTGCCTGAATGCCAGTGAGATATACGTGACCGCTTGTTGCGGTGTACTTGTCGTCCAGCTTTACTGTTCTCATCGATCTGTCCTTGTGGGATCCGATCAGGACTTATAGAGTTTGGTGAACTCCGCTAGCCTTTAATCTGGATAAAAATTATTCAGTGGAGTCGTCTCGGTAAAAGACCCCTTCTTTCAACAAAATCTGATTGTGTGCAACCCCCGATGGCATCATGGGGAAACAGTTCTCCTGCTTCTCCACTGCGACTTCCAAAAAATACGGCCCTTCAGTTTTTATGCAACGCTCGATCGCGGCATCAAGGTCTGCAGGGCTCGCGACGCGTTCTGAGGTCCACCCGAATCCTCTTGCGACCGATACAAAATCTGGAAGCGCTTCAGTGTAGCTATGGCTATAGCGGCCGCCGTGATTGAACTCTTGCCACTGACGCACCATACCCATGTAGCCATTGTTCGAAAGAATGACTTTAACGGGGGTGCGATGTTGAACGGCAGTCGATAGCTCTTGAATGTTCATTAAGATTGATGCATCTCCACTCACGCAAATTACGAGATCATCTGGGTGTGCAAGTTGTGCACCGATCGCTGCAGGTAGGCCATAGCCCATGGTTCCCGCGCCGCCGGAGGTGAGCCAGCGACCAGGCTTATCAAAACAGAAATGCTGCGCAGACCACATTTGATGTTGACCTACATCGGTTGCAATGATTGGGTTTTGCCCCTTTGTGGCACGTTCTACCGAGCTTACTAATTGTTGCGGAACGATTGATTTTTCATTAGTCGCATACGCCAAACTTTTAACATCACGCCATTTTTGAATGGTGTTCCACCACGGTTTGAGATTTTGTTTTTCGCTGACTCGAGGTCTGATTGTCGCGAGGAGCCCAGATAAATTTTCACCGCAGTCACCTGGAAGCCCAACGTCAACTTTCACTAAACGATTAATGTTGTTCTCATCGATGTCGATATGAATCTTTTTCGCGTTTGGGGCAAACGCGTTGAGCTCTCCTGTTACGCGATCGTCGAAGCGAGCCCCCACGCATACGATAAGGTCGGCGCCATGCATTGCAAGATTAGCTTCGAGTGTGCCATGCATGCCGGGCATGCCAACAAATAATGGATCAGAACCCGGAAAGGCTCCTAGCCCCATGAGCGTCAAAGTACACGGAGCTTCGATTAACCGAACGAGCTCAGTGAATTGTTCACAGGCTTTCACCCCCGAATTAATGAGTCCACCACCGCCATAAAAGATCGGCTTTTTGGCATCGAGTATTAATTTCGCTGCTAATTGAAATGAAGTTGCGTCAGCGGTTTTTGGTCTTATGCGTTTGATGAGTGGGCTAATATCAATGTCTTGAACAGATTGCGCTTGAATATCTTTCGGGAAGTCGATGAGAACTGGGCCTGGTCGTCCACCCATAGCTTGGTTGTAAGCTTCTACAGTCGTTGGGATGACGTCATCCGTTGAAGTAATTTGTTTGGACCATTTGGTAACAGTTTTGGCGATGCCGATGGCGTCACATTCTTGAAACGCCTGCGTACCAATAAGAGGCTTCGCGACCTGACCACTAATGCAGATGATCGGAATCGAGTCGCTGATCGCATCGAGTAATCCAGTGGTGGTGTTACTCATGCCAGGACCTGATGTGACAATTACGACGCCCGGTTTTCCGGTTGTTCGCGCATAGCCTTCAGCCGCATGTACAGCGGCTTGCTCGTGGCGTACTAAAATGTGTTGAAGGCGACTCTCGCCGTGGAGGGCATCGTAAATTGGGAGGACGGCCCCGCCAGGATAGCCAAAGACTGTATCTACCCCCAATTTGACGAGCGTATTAACCAGAGCACTGGCTCCCGAACTTACCAATGTAGGAAGGGAGCCAGTGGTGGTCACTACGGGGGTAGTCTCTAAACTTTTCATTTGCAAATCTTACAGACTCATTCTCGAAAAATGTTTCTTATTTTTCTTTATATTTTTGTTAAAATGGGAAAAATTTTCCTTAAATAGGTAAAAAATAGGATGAAACTTACAAAATACGATTTTAAGATCCTATCTGTCCTCAAAGAGGACGCTCGAGCGAGCCTCCAAGAAATCAGCGCCAAAGTGGGTCTTTCGACCACTCCATGCTGGAATCGCATTAAAAAAATGGAATCGATGGGGGTGATTACCGGGTATTCGGTCCAGGTCGACCCAAATTTGCTCGGTTACAACGAATCGGTGATTGTGCAGGTAAGCCTGGATAACCATTCGGATGAGACATTATTTGAATTTGGTAAGCAACTAGAAAAGATTCCAGAGGTTATCGAGGCATCTTTGGTATCGGGTGATTATGACTATTACATCCGTATTGCTGTGAAGGATACGAGAGACTACGAGCGGTTATTAAGAGAAAGTCTCTATAAGATTCCCGGGATCGGCCAGACAAAATCAAATTTTGTGCTTCGTACATTAAAGAGTAGTGCGGTGCCTTTGCCGATAGAAAGTGCGCAGGGATAGAGTTTTGGATACGACAATTGACGACAGTGGGGTCGAACACCCGCGTGTAAAGACTGGCGCAAGGATTGTGTGTGTTGTCCCCAGCATCACGGAGCTTTTGTTTGATTTGGGTCTCGGAGAATCAGTCGTTGGGCGCACTGGTTTTTGTTTTTATCCCAAAGAGCAGGTGAAATCGGTTCCGAAAATAGGAGGAACAAAAGATTTTGATTTGCAAAAACTTGCAGCACTAAAGGCGACGCATCTGATCGTAAATATTGATGAGAATCCAAAAGAGTTGGTAGACGCAGCGAGAGCGATCGTTCCAAATATTATCGTTACGCATCCCATTACCCCGATGGACAACATAAAGCTATTTGAGTTACTCGGAGGTATCTTTTGCCGAGACCGGGAGATGAATGACCTTAGCGCTGCCTTCAGAAGCGCGTATAAATTTTTACAAGATCACGTAGGAAGTTTTCCGATTGAGCGGGTTGTATACGTTATTTGGAAGCAACCTTGGATGTCCATTTCAAATAACACCTACATTGCGAATATGCTGAAACTCGTGGGCTGGGAGCATATCGATTTGGAACAAAAAGATCGTTATCCAGTAATCGATCTATCGCAAACTTACGGCAAAGTTGACAAAATATTGTTATCCACAGAGCCCTACGCTTTTCGACCAAGGGATGTTGAGGAGTTGAGGGCTGAAATTGGTCCACAGGGCAAACCAAAAGTTAGCCTAATCGACGCAGAGATGACCTCTTGGTACGGTAGTCGAGCTATCAGGGGATTACGCTATCTATCTGATTTTAGGAAATAAAACACAAAATAACCTGTTTTCTCATAGCATTTCATTTTGTATTCTGAATTCAAAATGATAATATATTCGTGGTTAAAAGAAAGGTTTTTCGATGAACAAGCTGCAGCCTCATCCAACTCTAGTGGACCAAGTTTACGAAGCGATTCTCTCGGAAATAACCGAGGGAAAGTTTGATGACGGCAGACGTATCAAACAAGAGGAAATAGCTGAATCCCTGGGGGTATCGCGTCAGCCAGTTCAGCAAGCGCTTCTACTTTTAAAAAATCATGGCATTTTGCGCGAGGGCACCGGCCGAGGTCTACGGGTCGCATCTCTTGAAGTTAATTTTGTACGAGATTTGTACGAATTAAGAGGCGCACTTGATCGGTTAGCAACAGGACTTGCTGCGGAAAGAGGCAGTAAGCACGCGAAGGAAGAGGGTGCGGGGTTTATCGAACGCGGCAGGGTAGCGGTTAAGAAAGGATCAATCGCTGAGATGATTGCGGCAGATATGGACTTTCACTTCTTTATTTATGGCCTATCCGAGAATCCATTGATCGCAGAGCGTGGGCAAACACAATGGAATTATTTGCGGCGCGTGATGGGTCAAGTGCTACTCAAAGGTGAAACACCAGGTGATATATGGGATCAGCACGAAAAAATTCTTGAAGCAATTATTGCCGGTGACGTCGAGACGGCAAAACGTCTTGCTGAGCATCACATTGTCGAAGCATCTGGAACCTTGGCGACTCGTCTCGGTTAATAAATTGAAGGTGAAATTCTTTTATGGGTAGCGTAGATCTACAATTAAAAAATGCACCGTCCAAAAAACTGGACCTTGCAGCTTACACGACGTTATACAACACACTTCTCGGTACGACCGAAAAATACCCAGACCGTATTGCATATTGTGTCCCGCCAATGGAGGGTCGGACCTATCATCCAGCTGGGTGGGAAATTACCTATAAAAATTTGCTTGTAGAAGTAGAAAGAAAGAAAAAAGTGTATGAGCAAGCCGGTATCGGTTTAGGTCATCGCGTTGCTATTCTTTTTGAGCAACGGCCAGAATTTTTCTTTCACTACTTCGCGTTAAATGCACTCGGAGCGGGGATTGTTCCAATCAACCCCGATTATCGAGTCGACGAAATTAAATATGTAGTTGAGCACTCGGAGGCAGGCTTAGCGCTGTGTGTAGATCGTCGTCGTGATGAGATGCTCGAAGTTGCCAATCAAATTGAAGCGGACTTACCCGTTATATCGCTCGATCAATTCCCAGAGATACTCCCGCAGGCGAAAGCCCCAGTGTTAGCGGGTGAGCCAGATGCCAACACAGAAGTAGCACTTCTTTATACGTCAGGAACAACCGGCAAGCCAAAGGGCTGCATACTCACCAATGAGTACTTCCATATGTTTGGTGGTTGCTATATCTCAGTTGGGGGTTTACTCGACTTTCGGGATCAGGGTGAGCGTCTTTACAATCCGTTGCCGCTACATCATGCGAATTGTTTATCGATCTCTGTGCCAGCTATGTTGATGACTGGTGGTTGTGTGATTTTCCCAGATCGTTTCCACGCGAGTACTTGGTGGAAGGATCTAGTGGAAACTAAAGCGACTGCGGTTCAGTTTCAAGGCATCATTCCAAATATTCTTTTGAAACTTCCTGAAACTGTGGAAGAAACTTCACACCAAGTTCGATTCGCGCTTTGCGCCGGGATTGAGCCAAGTCAGCACGACGTTTTCGAAAAGCGTTTTGGTTTTCCAGTTGTCGAGATGTGGGCAATGAGTGAGACCGGGCGAATCATTACGGATAATTTCGAGCCTCGCAAAATTCATACGCGTAGTTTTGGAAAAGACAGCGACTTCGTAGAAGCGAAAGTTTTCGATGCGAATGACCGGGAAGTAGCCCCGAATGTGCCTGGCGAACTCGTGATTCGCTACAGTGCCGAGGAGCCACGGAGAGGATTCTTCTCCGGTTACTTAAAAAATGAAGAAGCAACGGAAGAGGCTTGGAAAAACGGGTGGTTCCACACTGGAGACTCTGTTGTAAAAGACGAGGATGGCTATCTGTATTTTGTGGACCGGATGAAAAATATCATTCGTCGTTCCGGTGAAAACATCGCTGCTGCGGAAGTGGAAGCGTGTCTTACCGCTCATGATCAAGTAAAACAGGTCGCTGTTATCGCGGCGCCCGATGAGGTGAGAGAAGAAGAGGTGATGGCGTGTGTGATAGCAAAAAATGCAGATGACATCGCCACCGAAGAGAAGCGAGAGCAGCTTGCGAGCGCTTTGTTTGATTGGAGCTATGATCAGCTTGCTTACTTCAAAGCACCAGGCTGGGTACTTTTTATGGATTCACTTCCGTTGGGAACATCCGCAAAAGTACAAAAAATCCACATCTTCCCGGCCGGAACTGATCCGCGTAAGCAGCCCGGGGCGATCGATTTGCGTAGCCGAAAAAAACAGAAAAAAGTTCACTAAGATTTTGTAGGAAAAATCATGCCGGTACCTCCTTTACATGCAAATACCAGCGCGGGTGTCATCGCGCGATTTTTAAAAGCTCGCGGTGTTGATCGCATCTTCGCACTCTGTGGCGGACACATCATGCCGATGTGGATGCGAGCCGATGCCGAAGGCATTGAGATCATCGATGTTCGCGATGAACGCGCGGCAGTGTATATGGCGCATGCGTACAGTGAGTTGACGGGGAAACTCGGAGTCGCGCTCGTGACTGCGGGCCCAGGAGTAACTAACGCCATGACTGGTATCGCGAATGCACATGTCGCACGCGCATCGGTTTTAGTTCTATCGGGATTGCCGCCGCGGCCACAAGAGAATAGAGGTGCGTTACAAGATATCGTACATACGGATTTGTTGAAGTCCATTACGCGCTACGCGCGCACAGTTCGCGAATCAAGTTTGGTATTACAAGAGCTTGATGAGGCAGTAGCGAGAGCAGAAGGTTACGGTGGAGAGCCCGGACCCGTGTATTTGGATTTTCCGACGGATGTGTTGCGTGATGAAGTTCCTGCCACCATACAAATGGAAGAGCACTTCCGACCAAAAACAAAACGTGATATCGAACCCCATACGGATGACGTGGATCAAGCGATTGATCTCATGTGGAATGCAAAGCGTCCCCTCGTAATTAGTGGGCGCGGTGCGCGCGGCGCCGGAAAAGAGTTGTGTCAATTTCTTGATCAATTAGGAGCGGTATATCTTGACACCGGTGAGAGTAAGGGATTGGTCCCCGATTCTCACCCATCGGTAGTCGCTGCAATGCGCGGAAAAGTGATGGGGGATGCAGATCTTGTCATCACGATTGGTAGACGACTTGATTTCCAATTGGCCTACGGCTCACCCGCAGTTTTTGGTGAAGCAAAATTTGTTCGTATCGGAGATGTTCCTCTCGAGATGCGGGATAACCGTAGAGGTGTGGTCGAGTTATTCGCAACTCCAAAGGCAGTGCTTGCTGCAATCAATAAAAAAGTGAGCGGTAGAAAATCAGCAGTTGACACTGCTTGGGCCAATGGATTGCGGGAGCAGCATGAAGCGCGCGCAAAGAAATTGAAAGACGCGATGTTATCTGCTCCGTCAGATAGTCAAGGGCGGATTCATCCGAATCGTGTACTTGCTGAATTACAAAAACAGTTAAAAGATGATTCCATTGTTGTCGCGGACGGTGGAGATTTTCTCGCGTTTGCGCGAATTGGATTAAATGCATCTACGTATTTAGATCCAGGCTCTCTTGGTTGTATTGGAATCGGAACTGCGTTTGGTATATCGGCAAGTTTGGCGAGACCAAATCAAGACGTGGTCGTTGCAACTGGTGACGGAGCATTCGGTTTTAATGCGATGGAAATTGACACTGCGGCCCGTCACAAGGCACCTGTTCTCATTGTGGTCGCGAATAATGGAGCGTGGCAAATTGAAGTCCATGATCAAACCGATACCCATGGAAAAGTAGTGGGTACAAAACTTCAGTTTTCCGATTACGCGCAGATGGCAAAAGCGTTCGGGCTATACGCCGAACGCGTGGAGTCTGCGGATGACTTAGAAGGAGCTATCTCGAGAGCGATGAAAAATCGCCCAGCGCTATTGGATGTAGTGGTAACGCCAGAAGCGAAATCATCGGATGCAAAAACCGGTCTTGCTTGGGTTCCAGACCTACAGCCACTCGAAGCGTGGGATGACGCAGAGAGAAAGTGGAGATCAAAATAAAAAAAGCAGCCTTAAGGCTGCTTTTTTCAACTGTAAAAATTTGATTACATCAAAATGTGCCAAGCGATGCAGGCCTGTGCAAGAAACCCTGCAACAAAAGCAATCGTTCGTACCCAAGGGATCGCCATTGTGTAACTGATTGCATGCACTACCCGAGCCCAGAAATAGACCATCGCGGATTGAGCAATGGCTGCTCCAGTAATTTCCAGCTCGTGCGCAGCGAGCACTAAAACCGCAAAAACAACTAAATTTTCTACAGCATTCGTATGTGCTTTCATTAAACGCTGTGCCCAGGCGGACTGGGCTTTGGGATAATCCGGATAACCTGCGGTATCACTCAGCCCGCGCGTCGACATCCGGTCCAAAATGTAGGGGATCCATAAAATTCCTGTGAGAGCAGCGGAAAGAGCAAGGTATAAAATTTCAGTTTTCATTTTTGTTTCTCCTTATTTCTAAGTTGAAAAACATGTAACGGTTGGAAACTGGTGGAGCGAAGTAGGCTCCTCTCTCGAGCGGAGATTGTTTGAGGATACAGAAATAATTTAAAAGAATCGACTGTCGTCAAAGCTTTCCTTAGTACGAGTAATAAAAAACGCACACAAACTATTTCTATGCGGTACGGTAAACCGACTTTGGATAAATATCAAGCCGACAACTAACTGACTGACATTTTCCTGTCGTCAAAAAACGACAGTATTTGAGTACTATTTGTTGGTTATAAATTGAAAAAATCCCGAGCATCGACCGATACTCGGGATTTTTTTGGATTACGCTGCTTTTGCGAGGTAATTCTCGAGTGCTTCGCCATCACCAATCAACGTTCCGTTAATGAATACTTGAGGAACGGTTTGAGCGCCAGTAACTGCGCCAATCACTCTGCTTCGGTTTTGATGAGCAAGCGGAATCTCAACAAAGTCGTAGCCAGAACGAGTTAGCGTTTCTTTTGCTTTGGCGCAAAATGAGCAACCCTCGCGTGTGAAAATAGCCACTTGATCTGGTTTTTTTGCATTCGGGTTGATGTAATTTAATAGCGTCTCGGCATCTGATACTTCGAATGGATCACCTGGTTTTTCGGGCTCGATAAAAGTTTTTTCAACGACGCCGTTTTTGACGAGCATCGAGTATCTCCAAGAACGCTTTCCAAATCCAAGATCACTTTTGTCAACGAGCATACCGAGTTGCTCAGTGAATTCTCCATTGCCATCTGGCAGTAAGCGAACATTGCTCACCTCTTGGTCTTTTGCCCACTCGTTCATGACGAACGTATCGTTAACGGAAATGCAGACGATTTCATCTACGCCGTTTGCGAAGAAGACGGGGGCCAGTTCATTAAATCGTGGCAGGTGTGTTGAGGAGCAGGTCGGGGTAAAAGCGCCTGGCAAGGAAAATACCGCAACGGTTTTTCCTGCAAAAATTTCATTTGTGGTAATCGTTTTCCACTCGTTATTTTCGCGTACGCGAAAATTCACGTTGGGGACTTTGGTGCCTGCGAAGTCTTGAAGTGCCATGTGTTTCTCCTTTAAATCGGTCTAAAGTTGAAGGAATGGCTGAATTTTGAGGGATCACGGTTGATCGGTCCAATGAAATAAAATAACTTTATTGATCGAATAAAACGATCAATAATCAAACAGGCTTGAGCGATTGGACAGCGCCTTCAGCTATTCTTTTTCGCTGGCTTTCGTTTCGTGGGTGTCTTACGGGTACTTTTGGGTTTGCTTGCCGTCTTAGGTTTGGCGGTGACATCCAGGCGATTCTTCGCGTAGGTGCCAGGTGCCTCTTCGATAATTTTTTGTTTATTGGCGCCGAGCTTACGTGCTTCTACTTTCTTTCCTGCTCGTTTAGAAACCCAGTTTTTCCAGTGTGGCCACCAGGACCCCGGAGTTTCATCTGCAGTTTCTAGCCATGTGTTCGCATCGTGAGAGAGTCCGGCATTGGTCCAATGACAGTATTTCTCGACGGTCGGTGGGTTAACGATACCAGCGATGTGCCCAGAGCCACCAAGAACAAAGGTTGTATCTCCGCCAAACAGTTTTGCTCCAGCAAATGTCGATTTCCAAGGCGCGATATGGTCATCCCGAGTTGAGATGAAGTAGGTAGGCGTTGTAACTGTTGAAAGATCAATTCGAGTGCCGGCGATTTCCAGTGCTCCAGGCTCGCGCAATCGATTATGAATATACATTTGCCGCAAATAAAACGAGTGCATTTTTGCGGGCATTCGGGTTGCATCGGAATTCCAGAACAACAGGTCAAATGGCATGGGTTCTTTGCCCAACAAATAATTGTTGATTACAAAGGACCAGATCAGATCGTTCGCTCTCAATAAGTTAAATGTTGATGCCATCTCGGAGCCTTCGAGAAAACCTCGCGTTGCCATTTTCTTCTCGAGTGTGTCAATCCCCTCGGCATCGACGAAAACACCTAGCTCTCCTGGGTTTTCAAAGTCGATCATCGTCGTAAAGAAGGTGGCACTCGAAACACGCTCCGCTTGGTTGTTCGCCCTTAGCCAACCCAGCATCACAGCTGTAAGAGTACCGCCAAGACAATAGCCGATCACATTGGTCGACTCGACTTGATTGGTTTTCTCGATGTAATCAAGCGCCGCAAGTGGGCCCTCGAGCAAGTAATCGTCAAACGTCTTGTGGGCTAGTTTTCCGTCCGGGTTCACCCACGAGATCACATATACCGTGTGTCCTTGTTCAATTGCCCATTTGATAAATGAGTTATCAGGTCGTAAATCCAAGATGTAGTACTTATTGATCCAAGGCGGCACGATCAGAAGTGGCGTGCTGTTTACTTTTGGAGTTCTTGGAGCGTATTGGATCAGCTGCATTAAGTCATTTTGAAAAACAACTGCCCCAGGGGTACTCGCAACATTCTTTCCTAGCTCGAACGCATTGGGATCGACCATTTTGATGGCAAGCTGCCCTTCGCCGCGCGCAATATCACGCAGAAGGTTCCGATACCCGTCTACTAAATTGCGACCTCCAGTCTGTAACGTTGTTCGTAGCACCTCAGGATTCGTCGCAGCGAAATTGGTCGGAGAGAGAGCGTCGATATACTGCTTCGTGAAAAACTTTACTTTCTGGCTCGTTGATTCGTCTAACCCGTCGACATTTTTGACTGCATCTTGAAGGTGTCCCGCAGCCAAAAAGTACGCATTCTTCACATAATCAAATAACCATGTATCCCAAAGCTCGTTTCGAAACCGTGGATCTCGTTTCTTCGTTTTAGTCGGCGCATCCTCACCGCTATTCGTGAGCCACTCTTGCCAAAGCTCCAATTGATCCTTCCAATAGTTGCTGGCTGCTTCGGATAACTTCTCGGGGTTACTAAAAAGATGTTTTGCAAACTCAGAGAATGCTTTGGTGGCTCCGATATCGTCTGTCTGCTCTTCGTTCAGTTTCGCCACACTGTGAGAAACATATGCTTGTGTCGCACGCGTACCCACTTCGGTGATCTCGTTCCATAACGAGAGCCACTCGTTCATATCCATTTGGGTCGTCGCTAATTGTTCATCTTTTTTTGATGTAGGCATAAACGTTAATTCGACAACTTCTACTTTTTAATTATGATCTTTTTTTCGCTTGCCCGTAGGTTTGAAATTTCTTTAAGACAACGTTCATTTCTTTTTTAGAAAGAATTTTTGGTTTTCCGATTTGCAGTGCTCTCCAGTACTGCTCACACAGTGCTTCGGTTTCAACTGCTAATTTCAGCGTGTTCTCAAGCGTCGTTCCAACACAAATCATCCCGTGATTTGCGAGAAGACACGCCTTACGATCTCGAAGAGCTTTGACCGCATGGTCCGATAATGCTTGCGTTCCGAAGGTCGCGTACGGAGCGCAACGAATATCAGAACCGCCACAGACTGCAACCATGTAATGAAAAGCGGGCACACTTTTATGTAAACAAGATAGTGTCGTTGCAAAGCTCGAATGCGTATGGACGATCGCCTCAACATCTTGCCGATTCAAGTATATGTCGTGATGGAATCGCCACTCCGAGGAAGGTGCATACCGACCAGTAGGTTTTCCTTTGTTATCGACGAATACAATATCCGCAGGTTTCGTTTTGTCGTAAGCCAGTCCTGAAGGAGTGATGAGAAACCCGTTCTTAAAGCGTGTGCTGACATTCCCAGAAGTACCACGGTTCACACCAACTGCATTCATTTCCAGTGCAGTGCGGATAATATTTTTACGGAGCGTTAACTCGGTCATTTCGCCACGATCTCTAATTTAGGCTTTTGTAAATTTTAAAGTTTTTTTATCACTGCCGTGAATCCGTGCAAGCTCTCCTGCAGACCATAAATAATGCAAGTGAGCCACAGCTTCTCCCATTGCAAAAAATGTTTGATATGCATCTAACTCCCGATCAAAAAGCGCTGGTAAAACTTCAAACGCACTTTTTGGAGTGTCACAAAGTTCTGCGACTCGCGCGAGTCGATATTCATGATGAACCTTGAGTTGCCTCACCCTCGCGCTAATGCCGTAAAAAGGTAACCCATGGGATGGCAATACCAGCGTTGAGTCTGGAATTGAAAGAAATCGCTCAATTGATTGTAAGAATGCCGCAAGTGGGTTGCTGTCTGGGTGAGAAGGATAAACCGCAACATTCGTGGTGATTTTTGGAAGCAACATATCACCAGAAATCAGTACTTTGTTTGAAGCATTGAAAAGTGCCATGTGCTCAGGTGAGTGCCCAGTCCCTTCAATGGTTTCCCAAATGGCTTGTCCGATATCGAGGGTTTGTTTGTCTTTCAAGGTATTCGGCTTTTCTGGTAACTCATCTACAAGTTGTGGGTAGTGAGCCCCTTTTTGGGCAGCAAGATCTGCTTGATCCTTTGGGAGGCCATTGAGCTGAAAAAATCTAGACACCGATCTAGGGTCGTAACCTTCGGATGCACGATGCACGGATTTCCCGGTCTCAAATTCTTGCTTGCTAATCCAAACCGGTGCATCCATTTTTTTCGAGAGCCAATTGGCGTTCCCCATATGATCAGGGTGGTAATGTGTGATAACGACTTTATTGAGTCCGTCGTGTAGGTCAGGGTGACCAAGAATATTGTTCCAACAATGTCGCGTCGCGTCGTTCGCGATTCCAGAGTCGACTGCTGTCCATCCTTTTGTATCTCTGATTAACCATAAATTGATGTGGTTAAGTGCAAACGGCAAGGCCATACGAATCCAACGTAGATTCTCGTTGATCTCAAACATCTCACCGCCCTCGGGCGGTTCAGGAAAAGGAAACTGTAACTCGGGATTCATTTAGGCGAGCACGATCGAGGGTGCTTAGAGCTAAAACAGACATCATTATAGAGTAAGTGAAACTGGCTACTTCTCGAGCCGTTTTTGATTGAGACGGGTATCATTGAATTTTTAGGGATCGGATGAAAGATTTTTAATCGTGATCGACAAATTTTTAGGGAAAAAAGATGAGTGACAGTGATGTAGTTATTTTGTCTGTTGCAAGAACCCCTATGGGAGGGTTTCAGGGAGCGTTGAAGGATTTTACTGCTGCACAACTCGGTGCCGCGGCAATCCGAGCTGCAATTGAGCGCTCTGCGATAAAGCCTGAGTCAGTTGAGGAAGTGGTGATGGGCTGTGTCTTGCCTGCTGGGCAAGGACAAGCGCCTGCAAGACAAGCTTCACTGGGTGCATCGCTACCGTTGTCCGCTGGGTGCACCACGATTAATAAAATGTGTGGATCGGGAATGAAAGCCGTGATGTTTTCTCATGACTTGATTAAGGCAGGTAGCGCCAATATGGTGGTTGCAGGGGGGATGGAGAGTATGACGAATGCCCCTTACTTGCTGCCGAAGGCGCGATCAGGGTATCGCATGGGGCACAACGAGGTTTTTGATCATATGTTCTTGGATGGTCTTGAAGATGCGTATGACAAAGGCCGCCTCATGGGAACATTTGCCGAGGACTGTGCCGGTAAGTATGCATTCACGCGAGAAGAGCAAGACAATTTTGCGATTCACTCATTGGAAAAGGCAAAGCGCGCAAACGAAGATGGATCATTCGCGTGGGAAACAATCCCAGTGACGGTGACTAAGGGCAAGCGAGAAGAGTTTATAGAAAAAGATGAGCAACCTTTCCGGGCAAACCTCGAAAAAATACCGAGCCTTCGACCAGCTTTCAGAAAAGACGGAACGGTAACGGCTGCAAACAGTAGTTCTATCTCTGACGGGGCTGCGGCTTTGGTAATGACCAATCAAGCTACCGCCGATGCCTTGGGAATAAAACCGATTGCGAGGATTGTTGCGCACGCAACCCACGCGCAAGAGCCGGGACTCTTCACGACGGCTCCTGTAGGAGCGATGAAAAAATTATTTGAAAAAACTGGCTGGAGCGCTGCAGATGTCGATTTGTATGAGATCAACGAAGCGTTTGCGGTTGTGACCATGGCCGCGATTCGAGATCACAAGTTGGATCCAGAAAAGGTCAACGTACATGGAGGAGCATGTGCGCTGGGTCATCCGATTGGGGCATCTGGCGCGCGAATCCTGGTGACCTTAATTGGTGCGCTTCGAAAAAATAAACTTAAAACTGGGGTTGCTGCGCTCTGTATCGGTGGCGGAGAGGCCACTGCAGTGGCAATTGAAATGATGGATCTTTAGTGATTTGGGGGTAGTGTGATGTCTGATGCAAAAAATGCAATTGAGTTTTATTTAGATTTTTCTTCTCCGTATGGCTACTTTGCTGCTTCCAGTATTGGGGAAGTTGCGAAAGAGTTTGGTCGAACGGTCGAGTGGAAGCCTTTCATGATTGGGGCCGTATTAAAAGTAACTGGTGGCACGCCACTTCCGATGGTACCGCTCAAAGGTGAGTACAGCCGACGAGATATGGAGCGAGTATCGCGACTATTAAAGATACCCTATAAAGAACCTGCAAAGTTTCCGATCTCCTCTCAAGCGCCTTGTCGAATGTTTTATTGGGTTCAGGATCAAGCACCGGAGAAGCAGGAAGCTGTGATTTTGGCTCTATACCAGGCGTATTTTGTAGAAGGTTTGGATATATCTACACCCGAAGTGGCTGCGAAAGTCGTTGCGAAGGTTCACGGCACCGAGGAAGAGTTGCTCGCAGCTGCTCAAGATCCCGCAGTGAAGGAAAAACTCAAAAATGCCTGTGATGAAGCTATCGAAAAAGGTGTATTTGGATCTCCCTTTATGATTGTGGATGAAGAGCCTTTTTGGGGTTCGGATCGAATTGAGCACGTTCGAGAGTGGCTCAAGCGCGGTGGATTCTAATAAGGAAACAAAATGGCATTAAAAAAAGGGTGTAAAGATCTGGTCGCAGAGGCTAATGCGCTCGTAACGACGATACCGATCCAAGAAGCGATCGAGAAGATTGATGATTCGAATATCGTTTTCGTTGATATACGCGATATTCGTGAGCTTGAGCGAGATGGCATGATTCCAGGAGCCTTTCATGCTCCACGCGGTATGATTGAATTTTGGATCGATCCCGATAGTCCGTATTACAAAGAAATCTTTGGCAGTGGCAAGACTTTTTATTTTTACTGCGCTTCAGCTTGGCGTTCAGCGTTGGCCACTCGTGTAGTACAGGAAATGGGCCTTGAGAATGTTGCGCATATTGAAGGTGGCTTTGGCAATTGGAAAAAATCTGGCGGACCAGTTTCTCAGAAATAATAATGGTTAGGGTGTATGCCTCAAATTAAATCAAAACTAAATACGCGCTCGGACGACTTCGTTCAAAACAGCAAGACCATGACCGCGTTGGTCGATGATTTGCGTGAGAAATGTACCGAGGTCTCACAAGGTGGCACTGAAGCGGCACGAAAAAAACATTTGGATCGTGGAAAATTGCTTCCTCGAGATCGGATTGAAGCACTCCTCGATGAAGGCTCTCCATTTTTAGAGCTCTCCCAATTGGCCGCATTCGGAATGTATGACGGGGTAGTACCCTCTGCTGGGATATTGACGGGAATCGGTCGGGTATCCGGGCGCGAGTGTTTGATCATCGCAAACGATGCAACCGTGAAGGGCGGAACGTATTTCCCGATGACCGTGAAAAAACATTTACGAGCACAAGAGGTTGCATTACAAAATCGATTGCCATGTATTTACCTCGTTGACTCAGGTGGTGGGAATCTTCCTAACCAAGATGAAATATTTGCTGATCGCGAACATTTTGGTCGGATCTTTTTTAATCAAGCGAATATGTCTGCTGCGGGTATCCCGCAGATCGCGTGTGTCATGGGGTCGTGTACTGCTGGAGGTGCTTATGTACCTGCGATGTCTGACGAGACTGTGATAGTAAAAAATCAAGGTACGATTTTTTTAGGTGGGCCACCCCTTGTAAAAGCGGCAACTGGGGAGATTGTGGATGCGGAAACGTTGGGTGGAGCGGACGTACATGCGAAACGCTCGGGTGTTGTGGATCACTACGCACAAAATGATCAGCACGCGCTACAAATCGTTCGAACGATTGTCAGTAATCTGAATAGTAAGAAAACAATTTCGCTTGAGACGCGTGAGCCAGTAGCTCCAATTTACGCGAGTGAGGAAATTTATGGCGTGGTCCCAATGGACTCTCGAAAACCCTATGACGTGCGAGAAATTATTGCGCGTATGGTTGACGGCAGCGAGCTAGACGAATTTAAAGCACTCTATGGTTCAACACTAGTCACCGGGTTCGCTCGCATAGAAGGTTATCCGGTCGGGATCGTTGCAAATAACGGTATTCTATTTTCTGAGTCAGCCCTCAAAGGAGCTCACTTTATCGAGTTGTGTGCGCAGCGAAAAATACCGCTCGTTTTCTTGCAAAACATCACGGGCTTCATGGTTGGAGAAAAATACGAATCGAGTGGTATCGCAAAAGATGGCGCAAAAATGGTCACAGCGGTCGCAACTGCGCAGGTTCCCAAGTTCACCGTGATTATTGGAGGCTCGTTTGGCGCCGGTAATTATGGCATGTGCGGCCGAGCGTATTCGCCAAGATTTTTGTGGATGTGGCCGAACGCACGCATTTCGATTATGGGGGGTGAGCAAGCAGCCAGTGTGCTTGCAACTGTAAAACGCGATGGACTCGAAAAATCTGGAAAGTCTTGGTCGAAAGACGAGGAGGCTCAATTCAAGGCGCCGCTTCTCGATCAATACGAAAAACAAGGCCATCCGTACTACGCATCTGCCCGCCTTTGGGACGATGGGGTGATTGACCCTGCGCAAACGCGAACGGTTTTAAGTCTAGCGTTGTCTGCATCACTAAATGCTCCAATTCCGGAGACACGGTTCGGCGTTTTCCGAATGTAGTTTTGAAAGCTTGTTGATGATTTACACCACACCTGAACATGAAGCACTAAGAGAACAAGTCGCGCGTTTTTTAGAAAAAGAAGTCGAGCCGCATGGCGAGAAATGGGAGGCACAAGGGTTTACGCCTCGTGAAGTCCTAAGAAAAATGGGACAACTCGGATGGCTTGGAATGACCTATTCATCTGAATATGGTGGTGCGGAAGCGGATTTCATGACCTCTGTAGTATTCCAAGAGGCGTTGTCGAGATCGACCTTTGGTGGTTTTATCGTGACGGTACTCGTACATACCGATATGGCCTCTCCACACTTGGTGCACGCGGGCAATGAAGAGCAGAAGGAGAAATATCTTCCCAGCCTGATTTCTGGTGAAAAAATATCTGCGGTTGGGGTGAGCGAGCCTGACGCAGGTTCCGATGTTGCAGGCATTCGCACAAACGCCAAGCGCGATGGGAATGATTATGTGATTAACGGTACCAAGATGTTTATCACGAACGGCGTACATGCAGATCTGTACTTTGTTGCAGCGAAAACAGATCCCGAGGCAAAGGGTTCTCGTGGGATCTCCATGTTTATTGTTGAAAAAGGTACTCCTGGCTTTTCAGTAGGGCGTTCACTCAACAAACATGGTTGGCATAGTTCGGATACCGCAGAACTCATTTTCGATAACTGTCGAGTGCCTGCGGAAAATCTTCTTGGAGAAGAGAATCGCGGTTTTTATGCAGTCATGCAAAACTTCCAAATCGAGCGTATTGCGCTTGGTGCGATGGCAGTAGGACATGCGCTCACCGCATTGAAACTTACAACCCAATGGGTCAAAGAGCGAAAAGCGTTTGGCGGCCATCTTTTTGATAAGCAAGTTATTCGGCAACGCCTTTCCATGCTCGCTGCAAAAACGGAAGCGGCGCGATCCTACCTGTACCACTGCGCGTGGCTCGTCAATGAGAATAAGGAGTGTGTGAAAGAAGTTTCAATGCTCAAAGCGCTCACCGGAGAGCTCGTGAATGAAGTGATGTATACCTGTCAACAATTCCATGGCGGCATGGGATACATGAGGGAAACGCCAATCGAGCGACTCGTAAGAGATGCGCGTGTGCTCGCAGTCGGGGGTGGAGCGACTGAAGTGATGTTAGAAGAAGTAGCGAAACGCCTTTACTTTTAATTCACGTTTATGAGCGATTTTGAAACCATTCAGGTTGAGCAAGAGCAGAAAGTCGCTCGGGTTTGGCTTAATCGACCCGATGTTCGCAATGCGTTCAACGAACAAATGATTGCGGAACTCACGGAAGCGTTTTCTGCGATTGATAAAGATTCTAGTTCAAAAGTGATGGTGCTCTCAGGTCGAGGTTCTGCTTTTTGTGCGGGAGCGGATCTCAATTGGATGCGCAAGATGTCGGGATACTCGTTCGACGAGAATTGCGCAGATGCAAGTCGGCTGGCTTTGATGTTGCGCACACTCTATGAGATGAAAAAACCTACGATTGCGTGTGTGAACGGACACGCCTTCGCAGGTGGTATGGGATTGGTTTCTGCTTGTGATATTGCAGTCAGTGTGGATAGTGCGCTCTTCTGTTTATCTGAAACCAAACTCGGTTTGATTCCCGCAACGATTGGTCCATATGTTTTTTCTGCGGTTGGCCGAAGGGCTGCGACGCGATACATGGTGAGTGCAGAACGTTTTGATGCGATAGAGGCCAAGCGCATCGGGTTGGTGCATGAGGCAGTATCAGACTCTCAAGTTCAATCGACCGTAGATTCTATTCTTGAAAATATCCTCGCGGGTGGTACCAATGCTCATCGCGAAACCAAATCTCTTATTGATCTCATTGATCGTTCGATGTTTAGCGACGTTTTAATCAATGAAACTGCGACTCGGATTGCTCGCGTACGTGCATCAGAAGAAGGTAAGGAAGGTATTCAATCTTTCTTAGAAAAACGAAAACCAAACTGGATCGATTCGAATTAGAAGCGCACTAACAAAAATCCTAATCGGCTAATACCGATGAGTGCATTAGACGCACTCCTATTAAGAGTAACCATCAAAAAATAAATTATTATGGAAAGACTTAAACCCTCTCCAATCCCCGCTATATTTCCCGAGCCCGAATACTTAGTCTCTGGAAAAAAACAAATTTGGTACCAAGATATGAAATTGGCCTACCAGGTACCTTGGATGGGGGTCGTTACGATGGCATTTGCGCACTACGAGGATTTCTTTGAAGTGCTCTGGAGCGGGCTCCAACCGATGACTACTTCAGTCGAGTTTGACCTTGCATGTGATGAGTTGCAGGAACTGGTCGAGACGCAGGTGGGCAGCCTAAACCCTAATTACTTAGTTGACGAATTAAAAGTGCATGGGTTTGGAGAGCGAGA
>Ga0222714_10002144_pt1 | contig 21341 bp, 10 predicted proteins | sample C33_3DmetaG_FD_165048 | JGI IMG/M metagenome (GOLD analysis project Ga0222714, IMG submission 165048) | Estuarine water microbial communities from San Francisco Bay, California, United States - C33_3D | ecosystem: Environmental > Aquatic > Marine > Unclassified | place: USA: California...
TTTAGTAGACCAAGATGTTGATTTTGGAACAGGTGGAATCTCAGGTTCTTCATTAGATATTACTGGAAACGCTAAAATCGATGGTAACATCGTAATTGGTGGTAACATTACTATCGGTGATGCATCTTCTGATACTATCTCTTTCGGTGGTGAAATTTCATCAGATATTATTCCTTCAAATACGAATCAGTATAATTTAGGTTCTTCAACTGATAAGTTTGCTGAAGTACACGCAACTACAATCTATGGTTCAATTTCTGCAACCAATGGAGTAGTTTCTGGTTCGGCTCAAACCATTGCACACTTAGGTGGTAGTGGTGTAATATCAGGTTCAACTCAATTAGACGGAACAACTTTAGGTTCTACTTCTGGAATCGTAGCAAGTGGTTCATTTAGTGGTTCATTCTTTGGAGATGGTAGTGGAATTACTGGTCTATCAACTACACTTTCTGTTAGTGGTTCAGATGGTTCAAATGACCAAGTATCTTTATTAGATGGAGCACTTTCATTCGCTGGTGGTACTGGCGTATCTGCAACAGTTGCAACTGATACTGTAACTATTTCAGTACAAGATGCATCTACTTCAGTAAAAGGTATCGCTTCATTTGATTCTGATGATTTCTCAGTATCTACTGGAGTAGTATCTATCAAGAATGGTGGTGTAAGAGCTATCAATCTTAATGCTGATGTTGTTGGTGATGGTCTTGAATTAGATGGTACTAACAATGATATTAACGTTCTTTATGGTTCAGCTGAAAATAATGCAGTAGAAGGTAATACTACAATTACAGTTAATGGTACAGCTAATGAAATCGAAATCAGCGGAGTTGCTGCACAGGCACTTGGTGGTGGAGCTTCATATACTATTGGTTTACCTAACGATGTAACAATTGGTAATGACTTAACAGTTACTACTGATGCATCTGTTGGTGGAAACTTAACTGTAACTGGCAACCTTTCAGTTCTTGGTACAACTACTACTATTGATTCAACTACTGTTTCTATTGGTGATAACATCATAGAACTTAACTACGGTGGTGCTCAAACTACTGCTGGTTTACAAGTTACTGATTCAACTGGTGGTTCAACTACAAGTGGTTCATTATTATGGAATGGTGCTACTGATAAGTGGACTGGAGGAGCATTAGGTTCGGAAAAAGAATTTGCAAGATTAAATTCTTCTCCAAGTACTAATACTGTTCTAAAAGCTGATTCTAACGGATTGTTAGTTAACTCTACAATTACTGATGATGGTACTGATGTATCTTTAACTGGTGATTTAACAATCACAGGTTTAAATGCAGGTGCAAATGGTGCATTCATTTATGTAGATAGTAATGATAAACTACAATCGGTAAATGCTTCAACAGCAGGTGATGTAATTCAATGGGATGGTTCATCATTCGTTGCTTCCAACGAAATTGATGGAGGTGCATTCTAAGAATATACTGATATTTAAAACAAAACCCTCACAGAAATGTGGGGGTTTTTTTATATCTTTTTATAATCATATACTTATATAAGTGATGTATTGTTTTTTGGATACAACAATTTCGTATATTTTATATTTATATGTAATAAATTAGGAAGAACTATTAATGGCAGCTATATTAAAACTAAGAAGAGATTCAACATTACCTTCTCTTGTACAATCTGAGCTATTCTATCATACAACCGAAAATATTTTATATGTTGGTGATGGTTCATCTCAAATACGAATTGTTAAAATAGGAAGTAACACCGGTTCGATAGAATTTACAGGTGCAGTAACTTCATCTCATATATCTGCTTCTGGTGATGTTATTGCTAATAACATATCTGCTTCTAATTTAGCTTTAACTGGTAATGCAGTTATAGATGGAAATATAACTTTAGGTGGTAACATTTATCTTGGAGACCAAATAGCAGATAACATTAACGTTACTGCACAATTTAGTGGGTCTCTAATACCATCTGCATCAAACGAATACGATTTAGGTTCTTCTGTAAAAAAATGGAAAAATTTATGGGTAGTTTCTGCATCAATAGATGATTTATCTGTTGGTGGTAGTGGTATATTATCTTCTTCTGTAACTGATTTTATAACATTTAGTTCTTCGGTAGACACAAGATTAGATAACAACGAATCAACAGGTTCAGACCATGAAAATAGATTAGATACTTTAGAAACTACATTTAGTTCTTCAGTAGATTTGAGATTGGATACACTTGAAGGTTCTTTTAGTTCTTCAGTAGACTCAAGACTTGATTTATTAGAATCAACCGGTTCTAATCATGAAACAAGACTCGATATCATAGAAGGGGCATTTAGTTCTTCAGTAGATTTACGATTAGATAATACTGAATCAACAGGTTCAGACCATGAATCAAGAATTGATGTAATTGAAACTTCTTTTAGTTCTTCGGTAGACACAAGATTAGATAATACCGAATCAACAGGTTCTAATCATGAAACAAGACTCGATATCATAGAAGGAACATTTTCTTCATCACTTGATTCTCGCTTAGATTATTTAGAAACTACATTTAGCGGTTCAGTAGACACACGATTAGACAATGTTGAATCAACAGGTTCAAACCACGAATCGAGAATTGATGTAATTGAAACTACATTTAGTTCTTCGGTAGACATAAGATTAGATGATTTAGAATCATTCTCTGCATCATTGGATAATGAATTTTTAAATACAAATGGAGATAATGTAATAAGTGGCTCAGACCAAGTAACATCATCTTTAGATTTACGATACTTGCAAATTGATGGAGATAATGTCTTTTCTCAATCATCGCAAGTAAATGCAGATACTATTACAAACTTTGATTCAAATGTAAAAGATAAAATGAACTTAGATGGAGTTGTATCAGGTTCATCTCAAATATTAAATGGAAGTGGTATTCTTTCTTCTTCTAACGAAAATTTTTCAACATTTTCTTCATCAATTGACAGTAGAGTAGTTACTATTGAAACTACATTTAGTTCATCTGTTGATTCTCGTTTAGATGAATTGGAAGGTAATTTTTCATCATCTGTAAGTCAACAACTTGATGGTATTAATTTATATACTTCATCACTCAAATCTTCTATTGAGGTAAATGGTTCAAACCTAACAGTATTAGGTAACTTAACAGTACAAGGAACACAAACATCACTTAATACGACTGATTTATTAGTAGAAGATAAATTAATAGCAATTGCAAGTGGTTCAACCACTTCCGCAGAATCAGATGGGGCTGGTATTTATATTAGTGGTGCAAATGCATCTTTAATATGGAATCATTCCGATAGTTTATTAGAATTCAACACAAAAATATCATCTTCTGTTGGATTTAAAGGAGATGGTTCTGAAATTTCAGGTGTAACTGCTGCTGATGTTGAGTATATTAATGTATTAAATAAACCAACACTTTTATCATCTTCACAACAAATTTCTGATTATGGAGTATTTGCAGAATTAAATGGAGATAACTTAGTTTCATCCTCTCAACAAATTTCTAATTATAATACATTTTTGGAAATAAATGGTGATAATGTACTTTCATCTTCACAACAAATTTCTAATTATGGAGTATTTGCTGAATTAAATGGAGATAACTTAGTTTCTTCATCAGCTCAAGTAATAGGACATTTACCAAACGGAATTATAAGTGGTTCAACCTTTACAACATTTAGTTCTTCAGTAGATACAAGATTAGATACTTTAGAAACTACATTTAGTTCTTCAGTAGATACAAGATTAGATTATTTAGAAACAACTTTTTCATCATCGGTAGATACAAGACTGGACAATACTGAATCAACAGGTTCAGACCATGAAAATAGATTGGATACTTTAGAAACTACATTTAGTTCTTCAGTAGATACAAGATTAGATACTTTAGAAACTACATTTAGTTCTTCAGTAGATACGAGGTTAGATAATACTGAATCAACAGGTTCAGACCATGAAAATAGATTGGATACTTTAGAAACAAGTTTTTCAAGTTCGGTAGATTCAAGATTAGATATAATTGAAGGAACGTTTAGTTCTTCAGTAGATACAAGATTAGATTCACTTGAAAACTTTAGTTCATCTCAATATATTACAGATTCATCATCATTTGATGATAGATTAGATAACATAGAAACATTCACTTCATCAATTGATGGTAGAGTTTCAACATTAGAAGGTACATCTCATAGCCACTCTAATAAAGCTAATCTTGATACAATCAACCAAGATTTATCAATAACTTCTGATGCATCATTTAATTCATTAAATTTAACAAATGTTGTAACCGATTCATCTGTATTAAATGCTTTATTCTTGAGTTCAAGTGATGAAGTAGTTTACAGAGGATTAGGTTCTTCAGCATTTATACATTATTCACAATCTATTAACGATGGTAACCCAGCTGTAATCGGTACTGCAGGAGCAGTAAAAACTTATGTAGATGCAAAAATAATAGCTGCAGGTGCTGGAGATATAACTGAAGTAATAGCTGGTGGTGGATTATTTGGAGGAGCTCCAAGTGGAGCGGCGGTTTTAACATTAGATACTGCATCTGCACATTTTAATGAAGGTGTTCACACAAAAGTAGATGACCTTAAATTAATAAGTGGTTCATCTCAACTAACATCTTCTTTTGTACAAAAAACAGGAGATGAAACAATAGCAGGAATTAAGACATTTACTGGAGTATCAACTAACTTTAATGGAAATGTAATAATACAAGGAGATTTATCCGCATTGGGTAGTTTAACTTATATCTCATCTTCTATCGTTAATATAGAAGATAATGTAATAAGAGTAAATTATGGTGGAGCACAAGTAGATGGTGGTATTCAAGTAACTGATGGAACCGGTGTAAATACAATAACAGGTTCATTACTTTATGATGCAAATTTAGATTATTGGAAAGCTGGAAAAAGTGGAACTGAATCTAAAATACTTTTAGAAAGAGATGGGATTATTTCACAGTCATCTCAAGTTAATGTTACTCAAACTACAAATTATAGTGCTATTAATCAATATTCGGATTCGAAAGTAGAAACTTTTATAAATAATAAAATTGTACATAGTGGTTCTTACTTAGGAACTGCAACTACTTCTGATTTGACCGAAGGTGTTAATGAATATTATACGGATGCAAAAGTACTAAGTTATATAAACGGATTAAGTGTATTATCTGGTTCAATTGATGTTAGTACATTGGCCACTACTTCTTCTTTTAATTCATATACTCAATCAAATAATTTAAGAGTACAGGCATTAGAAAACTGGTCATCATCTTTAGATTCATCTTATGTAACTGAAGGAGAACTTACCACTCTAAGTCAATCTATCGATAATACTATATCAACTAAATTAGATACAGGTTCTTATAATTTGGATTCTCAATCATTTGATTCAAGAATAGATACTTTAGAAGGTACATCAAATGAAAACCCATTAACATTTAGTGATACAACAACTATTGAATTAGTTAGAACCGGTGATACAATAACTGCAAATGCAATTGGTGGAATTATATCATCTTCTATTCAGATAGATAATTTAGGATTTTTACAAGTAAATGGTGATAGTGTAGTTTCTTCATCTGCACAAGTGATATCATTACTTCCAAACGGAGTTATTAGTGGTTCTTCACAAATAATAGCGGGTAGTGGAATACTTTCATCATCAAATGAAAACTTTACAACATTTAGTTCTTCGGTAGATTTAAGATTAGATAATTCGGAATACACTTCATCACAATTATTACCTCAAGTTGGTCAATTAACTTCAAATGTAAGTTCGATACATAATTTTACCTCTTCAATTGATAATACAATTAAAAATAAATTAAATACCGAAAGCGTTATATCTGGTTCATCTCAAGTATTAGGAGGAAGTGGAATCGTTTCATCTTCTAATCAGATATCAAACTATGGGGTATTTGCTGAATTGAATGGAGATAGTTTAGTATCATCTTCTAATCAAATATCAAACTATGGAGTATTTGCAGAATTAAATGGTGATAATTTAGTTTCATCATCTCAACAAGTTAAAGATTTAGGATTTGTTGACTTATCATCTGTACAAACTATTAGTGGAACAAAAACATTCGAAAATATAGTTGTTAATGGTACTGGTTCATTTGCATATATTCAATCAACTACTGGTTCAGCTAAAATCATTGGTGATGCATTTATTGTTCTTAACAATGATACACCAACTGAAAGATATGCAGGTGTCTCGGTTTACGATTCTGGTTCCGCAGGAGTTACCGCTTCTCTACAATTCGATGGACAAACAAATGATTGGTTCTATGAGTATTCAACTGATGGTGGTGTAACAACTGACCATGGTGTTGTTTTATTCGGACCAGAATATAGTGGAATTGGTAACCCAACTTATTTAACAAATAATAAAATACCAAAATCAGTAGGTTCTCATCACTTAAATGATTCCAATATTACCGATAGTGGAACTTTAATTACTTTAGGTTCTAATATACAAGTAAGTGGTAACATTTCAGTTACTGGAACAGTTGATGGTGTTGATATAGCAAACTTAGATACTAATTTTGGAACTTTAAAAGACAAAACTTTAGTTTCAGGTTCTTCTCAGATAACTCTTGGTGGTGATGTAACTGGTAACGCAACTGCAAGTGTAGTTGGAAAGATACAAGGTGTTGCACTTACAAGTGGAGAGGCAACTCAATTAGCAAATATTAACACAAGTACAATTTCGGCAACTCAATGGGGTTATTTAGGTTCATCTAATCAAGGAATCGCAACCAGTGATGATGTAACCTTTAATACTTTAACTTTGGGTGTTGCTACTGGTACTGCACCAATGACAGTTACTTCAACTACAAAAGTAACTAATCTTAACGCGGATTTACTCGATGGTATAACATCAGATTCTTTCCTCCGTTCAGATGCAAACGATACTGCGAGTGGTGTAATAACTTTTTCTAATACAACTAACTCAACTTCTAAAACAACAGGAGCAGTGATAGTAAGTGGTGGTGTTGGTATTGCTAAAACTCTTAATGTAGGTGAAGATGTTATTGCATACGCGACCTCAGATAGAAGGTTAAAAGATGAAATCCAAACAATTTCTAACCCAATTGAAAAAATAAATCAAATTGGTGGGTATTCTTTTGTATGGAATAGAGAAAAACAGAATATTTATAATGGTAAAGATTATGGAGTTATTGCTCAAGAAATCGAAGAAATACTACCAGAGTTGGTACAGACACGAGAAAATGGGTACAAGGCCGTTAAATATGATAAGTTAGTATCACTACTTATTGAGGGTATTAAAGAACTTTCTAAGGAAGTTGAAGAATTAAAGAAAAAATAAATTAAGTTAGGAAAGTAACAACATGGCTCAGATTATAAAACTAAAAAGAAGTTTAGTTCAGAATAGCAGACCAACTACTTCTGATTTATCCGCTGGTGAATTAGCAATTAACGTATATGATGGTAAAGTTTTCCTTAGAAAGAGTGGTTCGGTAGATACGGTACAAGAATTAGTTACTAATAACTATTCTGGTTCTGTTACCATCCAAGGAACTCTATCTGCTTCATTATTTCAAGGAGATGGTTCACAATTAACTGGAGTAACTGTAGCACAAAGTGCAACAGTTAGAAAATATTATAATGGTTCAACTTGGGTAGTAAATCATAACTTAGATACCCCAAACCCATTAGTACAGGCATATGATAGTGATAATTATCAAATCATCCCACAATCAATTAGATTAACTGATAACAACACAATAACAATAACTTTCCCAAGTATAGTTAGTGGTTCTGCTGTTGTTGGTAAAGGTGGTCATATTGTAAGTGGTTCAGTAGATGCAGATAATGTTACTGGTTTTGATGCAAAAGTAAAAACAAAATTAAATATTGACGGAGTTTTTAGTGGTTCTGAGCAAGTTATCTTACAAGGTGATGTAACTGGAACTGCTGCCTCATCATCAATTGCAGAAATTGATGGTGGCAACATATAAAAAGTATATATTTATAATATAAATAAAGAGGAATAAAAAATGATTATACACAGTCCCGTAATTTCAGGTTCGTTAACATTCGCAGATGGAGCTACATTTACAATGCCAGATAATGGTGTTTATAGTGGTTCATTTAGTGGGTCATATCAAGGTGATGGTTCAAATATAACTTTTGGTGGAACTGGAATTGTTTCAGGTTCATCTCAAGTAACTTCATCACTTGATTTAAGATATGTTAACCTAATAGAAACCGCTTCTCTATCGATAAGTGGTTCATTTAGTGGTTCACTAAAAACCGCTGGAGGTTCATTAATAATTGATGATACCACATTCTCAACCTTTAGCTCATCAGTATCGAGTTCCATTGGTGGAATATCTACTGACTTTAAAGATTTTAGTGGGAATGTAACTGCTTCTGCAGTTTCTGCGAGTGGTATTATTAGTGGTTCACAAATTGTAGCTTCTCAAGCACATATTGATGGTATCACTTTCAATGTTGGAACTAATAACATGGTTTCAATAGGAAGTGCAACAGGAGTAAATCCATTTAGTTTACCAGACCAAGGATTATATATCAATTCAACTGGTGGTAATACATCTGGTTTTGTAACTTTTGCTGCAGCTGGAACTACTAAAGCCTCAATCTACTCTTATAATGGTTCATTTATTATTCAACCAGCAACTGGTGAAAATACGATTATATACGCCGATGGTGGAACTGGTGGACTAACCCTTGATGCTAATGGGACTGCATCACTCGACTACCACTTATTACCAACTACCAACGTTGCACAAGACTTAGGTTCTCCAACAAAAAGATGGAGAGATATATATTTGAGTGGAAATACCATGAACTTAGGTGGTAGTAAAATATCAGCAACTCCCGCAGGAGGATTGAGTTTTACAAATGCTGATGATACACCTGCAGCAATTGTTGCATCTCAACTTGTAGTTTCGAGTTCCGCTGGTCAAGTAACACTTGAAGTAGATACAACAACAGGTGGACTTGCTACAACTAATGTTAGTGGTACAAGTGGTTCTTCTGCAAACATCAACCCAACAGATGGTAAAATGCCATATAGAAGTGGTTCTGATTTTGGAGATTCTCCAATAACAGTTAGTGGTTCTAACATATCAGTTTCAGGAACATCAACTTTAACAGGTGATGTTAATTTAACTGGTGATGTAAATACTATAAGTAATACCCTAAAAATTGGTGGGGGTAACTTAGATATTGATGACGTACCAGTTCTTTCAACTGCAGCAGAACTTAACTTACTTGATGGTTCAATTGCAGGAACAGTAGTTAACTCTAAAGGAGTTGTTTATGGTTCAGGTGGAGAAGTAAATGCTACTAAACTACAAGTTGGTGGAGTTGATATCACTTCTACTCCAGCAGAACTTAACTTATTAGATGGTGTAGCTGGATTAGTTCAATCAGATTTCACTAAATTAGCAGAAGTAGATGCAACTTCAGCAGAACTTAACTTACTTGATGGTTCAACTGCTGGAACAGTAGTTAACTCTAAAGGAGTAGTATATGGTTTAGGTGGTGAAGTAAACGCTACCAAACTACAAGTTGGAGGAGTTGATATTACCGCAACACCTGCAGAACTTAACTTATTAGATGGTGTAGCTGGATTAGTTCAATCAGATTTCACTAAATTAGCAGCAATTGAAGTAACTGCAACTAAGATTAACTACCTAACAGATATGACAGGTAATGTTAAGGAATACATCGATAATGAAGTAGCTGGTATAGTTGATTCAGCACCTGGTACTCTTGATACTCTTAATGAGTTAGCAGCTGCACTTGGTGATGATGCAAACTTCTCAACTACTATTTCTAACACAATCGGTGGTAAAGTATCACAATCATTACAAGTTATTGCAGGAGATGGTTTAACTGGTGGTGGTAATTTAACCACAGATAGAACTTTAAATGTTGGTGGTACAGCTAATAGAATTTCAGTATCTGCAGATGCAGTTGATATCGCTTCAACATATGTTGGACAGACATCAATTACAACTTTAGGTACAATTGCAACTGGTGTTTGGCAAGGTACGACTATCGCATCAGAATACTTAGATGCAGACCCACTACCAGTTGGTTCGGTATCAGGTTCATCTCAAATTGTATTACAAGATGCTAACAAAACTGGATTTACAGGTGCTTCTTCAATTACAACTTTAGGTACAATTACAACTGGTACTTGGAATGGTACTGCAATTGCACATGATTATATTGGATTAGATGCAATCGATGGTACAAACATCTCAGATGATGCAATTGATTCAGAACACTATGTAGAAGGTTCTATTGATAATATACACTTAGCAGGTTCAATTGCGGCTTCAAAAATTACTGAAATATCAAACCTAACAGCAGCAGAAGGTGAGCAATTAGAAAATATTGGTACAACTACAATCTCGGCAACTCAATGGGGTTACTTAGGAGGAATGAACCAAGATGTAACTACTTCATCAAACGTAACATTTGGTAATGTAAATGGTGCGACTGGTACATTTACTGGTGACGTTATTGCATACGCATCTTCTGATGAAAGATTAAAAGATAATATCCAAGTTATTAGTGAACCACTTCAAAAAATAAGTGAATTGAGAGGTGTAAAATGGGAATGGAATGATAATGCAGACGCTATTCAAAAACAATTACCTACTGTTGGTGTAATTGCACAAGATGTAGAAAAAGTATTACCTGAATTAGTTCACACTAAAAGTGATGGATATAAAGCAGTTGATTATCCTAAATTAGTTGCTCTTTTAATTGAATGTGTAAAAGAACAACAAAAAGAAATTGATGGACTTCACGCATCTCATCAAGAACAGAATAATTCTAATTCAGATATTTTGAATGGAATTTTATCGGATATCAATCAACTAAAAGATGATTTAAACGATTTAAAATCAAAATAAAAAGGTAAAAAAAACCCCTCCTTAGTGGGGGGTTTAATCCTTATATAAGGATTTTTTAATTACCAACTAATTATATAATGAAAACGGTAAGTCATAAATATGGCACAGGTAGTAAAATTAAAAAGAACCTCGGTACAGGGTAAGATACCGACTACTTCCAATCTTGAATTGGGAGAGTTGGCAATTAACACCTATGATGGTAGAATATTTTTTGAAAAAGATAATGGCGCATCTTCCATTCAAGAAATTCTTACAACAAATTCATCAAACTCAGGCTCATTTAATTTAATTGGTGCTATATCGGCTTCTTCATTCGTTTCAGCATCTTCATTTATTGGAGATGGTTCTCAACTTACTTTATATGGAACTGATATTGTTTCATCTTCTGCACAAATAATACCTTTATTACCAATAGGAACTGTTTCTGGTTCAGCTCAAATAGCAAATGGTAGTAATATTATTAGTGGTTCAACTCAAATTACATCTTTAGGATTTGCAATCACAGGCTCAAATACGTTTGTAGGTGCACAAACAATACAAAATTCAAGTGCGGGTGCTAATTATTCTTTAAAAGTACAAGGTTCAACAACCGGAGATAGATTTGGTGTAATAACAAATACAACTGCTGGAAATGGTATTGTTATAAATTCAAGAAATGCAGCTAATAATTCCGATACCAAACTATCATTTAGTGGTTCATCGTTCGAATTCGGTGGTGGTGATGTAAATATTTTAGGTAATCTTACTTTAGGTGGTAATATTACTATTGGTGATACAACTACTGATTCGGTAGTAATATCGGCAGAATTATCATCTTCTTTAATACCAGATATAGATAATACATTTGATTTAGGTTCTTCATCTAAAAAATGGAGACATATTTATGCAACATCTGCTTCTATTGATGATATTACTTTAAATAGTAGTGGTATTGTTTCATCTTCTGCACAAGTAACATCACTTCTACCAACAGGAACAGTAAGTGGTTCATCTCAAGTATTAGGTGGAAGTGGAATACACTCATCTTCAAATCAAGTAATATCATCTCTATCAAATCAAACAGTTAATTTTGGTACTGGTGATATTACTGCAAACTCATTTAGTGGAGATGGTAGTAGTTTAACGGGTATCACAGTATCTCAGGCAGCAACAGTTGCAGATACATTTACAAATCAAACTTCTGTAACAGTAACACACAACTTTAATACAAGAAACATACTTGTTGCAGTTTATGATAACACTAATAACCAAATTATACCTCAAAATGTAAATACAAGTAACTTAAATCAAGCAGTTATTACATTCCCAAGTGCAGTAACAGGTACAGTTGTAGTTGCAAAGGGTGGACATATTGTTACGGCGGCCGCTACAAGTTTTGGAGGTAATTTTGTATCAAATACAAGTTTAAATGGATATACAATATCCGGCTCAGGTAATATTAATTTTGTTGGTGACTTAACTGTTAATGGTAACGCAACTGTTACGGGTACACTTACTTTATCGAATGCAGATGATATTAGAATCCAAGATAATATTTTACTACTTAACTGGGGTAAAGGAAACACCGATGGTGGATTGGAAGTATCTGCTCAAAGTGGTGGTACTGGTTCCTTATTTTGGGATGAAAGTGCCGGTCATTGGAAGGGTGGAGTAAAAGGAAGTGAATATCAATTATATACTACTAATAATTTTAATATTTCAAGTATAAACTCGTTTACTCAATCAATAGATACACGAGTAACCAATACAGAATCAACAGGTTCAGTTCATGAATCGAGATTAGATACATTAGAAACGGCCACAGGTTCTTATCAATCATTAGGAGCAGGTGTATTATCTGGCTCTGCTCAGATTACTGCTTTTGGATTTATTAGTGGTTCTGATTTAAATGAAATACATTCATATACATCTTCATTAAAACAAGCAATTGAAGTTAGTGGTACTAACTTAACAGTACTTGGAGATTTAACTGTACAAGGTACTAATACATCGTTAAACACTACTCAACTTTTAATAGAAGATAAATTAATAACATTAGCAAGTGGTTCAACTACATCATTACAAGCTGATGGTGCGGGTATTGAAATAGCAGGAGCAAATAAAACATTAATTTGGGACCACACTAATAGTTCTTTCTTATTTGATGCTAAAGTAAGTTCATCAGTAGGATTTAAAGGAAATGGTTCTGAATTAACCGATATTGCATATTCTAATATTATTTTTGGTGGAACAGGTGTAGTTTCAGGTTCAGACCAAGTTACATCTTCTTTAGATTTAAGATATTTAGAAATCAATGGTGATGGTGTAGTTTCAGGCTCAGACCAAGTAACTTCATCACTCGATTTAAGATATTTAGAAATCAACGGAGATGGTGTAGTAAGTGGTTCAGACCAAGTTACATCTTCTTTAGATTTAAGATATTTAGAAATCAATGGTGATAATGTTTTATCATCATCAAACGAAAACTTTACAGATTACTCACAATCAGTTGATACACGATTAATTGCAGTAGAAGCCTTTTCTTCTTCTCTTGATATTAACAACGCAATCTTAACTGGTTCATTTACTGGCTCGTTTACCGGTGATGGTAGTGGATTAACTGGAATTAGTGTTGCACAAGTTGCAACATTAACCGCATCATTCTCTGACCAATCTACTATAAATGTAGCTCATAACTTTGATACTTATAATGTAATTGTTTCTACTTACGATACAAGTTACAATCAACTTATACCACAAAGTGTATCTTTAACTGATAAAAATACAGTACAAGTTGTATTATCGGCAGCTGATTCTGGTCATGTTGTTGTTGCAAAAGGTGGACATATAATAGCAGCAACCAATTCATTTAGACAATCAGTATCGGGAAATACATCATATACTGTAACACACAATCTTGATGAATCCTACCCATTTGTACAAGCGTGGAATACAGGAAGTAATCAGATGGAAATACCATCGAGTGTAACAAGTAATTCTGCAAATCAAATTACAGTAGCTTTCAATAATACATTTAATGGTAAAATAATAGTTAAAAGATAATGATATGGCTACAGAATGGAATCAGACAACCTTTTTATCAACTTCTGGTGGTGAGGTAGCACAATTTATTTCTGGTGCAGTTTCATCAGGCGGTAGTGGTGGTAGTTCTTCATCAGGCGGTAGTGGTGGTAGTTCTTCATCAAGTAATACTGGTAGTATAACAATAACCGAAGATACTTCTATTGATTTTGGAAATGCATTTAATTATCCAGCATACTCTGTTGACCACCAATCCGATGGTAAACTTATAGTTGGTGCAACTAACAATGTATATGATGGAACTAATAATTCAACAAAAATATTTAGATTAGCTACTGATGGTACTTTAGATACTTCATTTGGTGATAGAGGTGGAATAAGTTATCCTGGTATTGATAATATGTCTTTTCCAAGGGTAAAAGTTGACCCTATAAATGATAAGATATATGTAAATCCACGATATGGAAAGTTGTATAATACAACCGGTACAAATGAAAGTGGATTATATTATGGTTCACCTCTAACAAGACTTTCTTATTTTTTTAGATTAAATTCAGATGGTACTTATGATACAACCTTTAACTCAAACGTATATTCTACATTTGGAGGACGATATTCAGCTACCAGTTATATTATATCAGATTTTGATTTACAGAGTGATGGTAAAATCATAGTAACATCTGAAAAATCAGGTTCTTTATTTAGATTAAATCAAAATGGTACTTTAGATTCTACATTTAGAAATGGACCTTTAACTGGTTCAACCCAAATGGGAGATGCAACTCCTCCAATGAATACAGGATTTCCACGATTAGTTAAAGTTTTACCTGATGATTCATTTGTTTTTGATATTGCAGATAACACAACATATGAAACTGCATCTTTAGGATTTAATTTAAACTCTCATTATAATAGAAGGCCAATTAGAAAGGCATCAGTTGATGGTGCATTAGATACAACATTTAATTCTAATCCAAGTAATTATTTGGCAGGGACTACTCGGACACAATATTATCTTCAAGCTCCACACGAAATATTTCCATGGAATGACGGAACATTGGTTATTGGAGGAGCAGTAACTCAAGTATCAGGTTCAAATACATCTCAAAGTTTAGATTTTAGTAGAGTATTTGTACCTGAGTATGGAATACCTGGATATTTATCATATCCTTGGTCAACTCCATCTGTATTAACTCAAATAACTCAAAGTGATGCAACCTATATACCAACTGGTAGTAGTGGGTTTGTCATAAACGATGTTGGATTGAGAAACGCTGGTTGGAATAACACATGGCCAAAAGGAAATTTTGATTTAGTAACTGATATTAAAAGAGATAAAGTTGGAAACCATTGGGTAGCTGGTATTTTTAACAATTGGGTTGATAAAAGTGGTAATGTTACCGAAACAAATTGGTATTATAATCATTCTATACCATATGACCAAAATATTTTAAGAATAAGACCTGATGGTAATATTGATATGCTGGATTCCCCATATTTGAATACAGATACAAGTACAGTTAGTTGGGATAGTATTACAGAACCTATAAGTGATATTGCAGTATGGCATGATACAAATGATATAAAAGTAACTTTTGTTGGTAAGTTTGATAATGTAAGTACTGCAAATGGTGGTATTCTTCAGTATAAGGTAGCTAACGCATATGGATTTGCACACATAGTTGGTACATATAATGGTGGTAGATACGAAATAGCTTGTAACAAATCAAGTCCTGTAACCGAAGGTGATACCATTACTTGGACATTAAATACAAGAGGAGTTGCAACAGGTAGTGTTGCTTATACAATTAGTGGAATTACATCTGCAGATTTATCTGCTGGTAGTTTAACTGGTAATTTTAATGTAAATTATCACACTTATAAATGGGGAAGTACTATATCAATAACTTTGGCAGATGATGGTGTATATGAAAGTGAAAATATAACACTTACACTTGATGGAACTGGAATATCACAAACACTTTCTATAACCGATACAACTTCTGCACCAAGTAGTGGTGGTGGAGGTTCTTCTGGAATATATTCACTCAATTGGATGTCAGTTTCAGGTAGTCAGACTTTTGATTTATTATCAGGAAGTGAAATGACTTATACACTAACTTTAACGGATAACAGTTATTTTAGTAATACTTCTGTTGATGTAACGGTTGGTAGTTGGGAAATGAGAAATTATACCCCAGAACTTCGAAGAACTGTTATACCGAGTTGGACTGAAAGTGATTTTGTTATAGATAGTACTTATGGTACTGTTACTGGAAGTAGTCTATATTTCTATGATGGTGTTGCAGAAGTTAAATTTATTTTTAACGAGACTTCATATCCAGCAGTTACCGCATCATACTCACCAAATGGAGATTACTTAACATATAAACCATTAATTGGATATAGAATTTATCAAAGTGGGAGTAATGTATATTCAAACGCTCCGTCGGTTGGAGGTGCTGATGATTACAGAAGTTTAGCTCATAGTGCATCTGTTAACTGGACTTTACAAGATTGGCCATCTCAATACTCAAGTACGTTAGTAAACCAAAAACTGACATTAAATGAAGGTAAAACTATATATTGGGTTAGTAGGTCATTTGATGAGGGAGCGAATTATAGTCCAGTAGGTCAAACATATAGTAGTTTTAAATCCTATAACACACCTATAAAAGTAGGAGATACAATTTATGATACGGATGGTACTAGCACTAAATTATGGACAACATTAGCTTCAACTGACCAATCTTCTACTGGCTCTAATTGGTATTTCTCAAGTGGAGGAACGTTTTTACCAATAAGATATGCTGCTATATCAAGAGGAATTGTTACCAAAACATGGTATAATGATAACCAATTACAAGGAAATTGGAATCCTGTTATAAACTCTTTATTTAGTGGTTCAAATGAATGGACAGTAGATTCACCTGAATATGATAAAGTACGAACTTTTGAAGTTCAATCAAAAGAAGGATGGTGGTATAGATTTAACACACGAGGAACTACAAAATTACGTTCCACAGTAGAACCTACTTTAGCTGTAACCGAAAGTGGTGATAATGGAACAACTTTTACACAAGGTTCTTTTTATACAGATGATGTATTTGCAGATATTTCTCAAGGATGGACTAAGGAAATTGTTTCTATGAGTGTAAATACTAACACAAGCCCAACATCAGCAACTAATTATTCTACAACACGAGAAATATATTATCTAACATCTGGTTCTAAACGAGATTTTGGATGGACAAATTATAGAAGTTATCTACCTGGTGGTTTATCATATTATAACAATACAGGTTCATACGGAGAACAAAATGTGATTAAAGCATATACTACAGCATCATATGGTGATTATGCATATAATTATTTTTGGGATACAACTACCTTTGATGTTAAATTTCATGAAGATAATTTAGATAGATTTACAGGGAATCGTTTCTTACATTATAATGGTGCAATGTATATGAGACAACAATCCGGATTGCCTTATCCAATGGTGGATTATGGTGGAAATATATCGTTTGTTAGTCCATATGATACTCAATCTTTGGATAACACTCAAGGTATATTTTACTTAGGTACTGATATAAATGGTAATATAATAAGTGGTTCTGAAAACTACAATATTGGAGGTACTTACAATGTTAACACTAAAGCTGGATATGCTTACTCAAGTACAACGAAATTCACTTGTGGTACTGGAAATAAATGGCCTGCAAATGGTGATACTATATACTACTATGATGGGCCTTTGGCAGGTAATGCATTTACTGCTCCTTCTAATGGTACTTGGTATGTTGTGTTTACCGCTGAAGTACCTACTACTGATTTAACTCTTCATTCGAGTGAATGGAATAAAATGATAATAAACACAGATGGTTCAATAGGTACCTGTTTGTTTTCTATATATTAAAAAGGAATAATTATGTTTATAGAATCAGATAACATATTTACATTACAAAAATTAACATCGGCTAGAGATAAAACTATTGTTATGTTTGGTGTTAATTGGTGTGAACAATGTGAATCTCTAAAAAAAGAGTTTGTAAAATTAGAACCAACTGAAAGAGAAAAAAATATTGATTTTATCTATTGTGATGTAGATAGAAATCAAAATATTTCAGAATTAGTAGAAATAGAAAAATTACCAACATTAGTTTCTTTCAATAGAACTAATGTAGTTTTGAAACACGAAGGTAAAACAAAAAAAGATATAATAAAAACATTAAAATCTTTAATAGGAATATAAATGGACAGAGGTAATAAAAAAATAGCAGAAGCTAAGTTTTCAGACAATAGAAAAAAAATATTAAAAGCTGAAAAAATTATATCTGAGTTAAGGGGTTATAAGTTCACATGGAATGAAGGTCAAAACTCATATAAAGGAAACGATTATGGTTTTTTAGGAAATGAACTAAAAAACAATGAACATCTAAAAGATTTAGTGATTCATCAAGATAATACTCATTTCGTAAGATATGAATCAATCGTAACTATATTAGTAGAGGCAGTTAAAGTTCTTCAAGAAAAAGTTAAAAATTTAGAAGAAAACCAAAAATAATTTATGGAATATGATGTTTATTGTTCAACAGGTGGGGGACCTTGGGTAAATGCAGGTACTGATACTTGGGTAAACTTATGGATGGAATTAGTTGCACCTAAATTAGATGTTAAACCAATACTTTTAATTCATAGAAATAAACCAAAAGGACATGAAGATTACCAATTTCCAATTGAAACTTATTGGCATGGTGATGATATTGAAAAATTTGATGAATTATGTAAAGGAGCAAGAAGAATTAACATATTACATGGACATTATACTCCAATGAGGTGTATAGTTGAAAATAAACATAAAATTCATTCTAACGTTTTACATAATTCAGTAGACCATATTATAAAATCACAAGTTCTTACTGATGCAGTTCGTGGATGGCATCCTTGGATTGATTCTGCTTGGGAAAGAGAAGTAAATGATTGGGCAAATCACTCAATATGGGTTGGTTTATTTAAAATACCATATAAAAATAAAAACATAAGAAATTTTTATGAATTTAAGCATAATTTACCTTTAAGTAAATCAAATAAACTTGGATTTGCTTCAAGATGTGAGGGGAGAAAAAACCCACACTATTTAGATAAAAAAGATTGTTACATATTTACTAACTCTCGTGAATTTAAAGTTGTTTGGAAACAAGGAGCTGGTGTAGAATGTCATAATGCAAAAATATATCACTACGATTCATCTTTTAAAGATGTATTTTGGAATATGGATTGGGGAATATCTCATTCCTGTTTCGTAGCAGAACCATTTGGATATTCAATTTTTCAGTCAGTTGATTATGGAAAGCTACCAATTATACATACAATGTGGTGTAGTGATTTAGAATATCCTTACAGGACTGAAACTAAAAAGGAATTCGATGATATTTATAGTAGATTAAAAGAAACCTCATATGAAGAAAAAAATAAGTGGTTTTTACACATAAAAGAGTATATGATTAATAATTTTACCAACAAAGATGTGTGGGTAGAAGAATTACTCAATATTTATAATATATAGGAGAAATTATGGCAAGAACTTCGGGTGACACTTTATCACTAAATAATTTAGCAGGAGCATTAGGAGCAACTCAAAATTCAAATGTATCTTTAAATGCTATGAATGGAAATGCTAATACTGCAGTTTCATTGGATAACTATGGAATTGACTCTGTTGATTCTATAACTGGATATAGATACATTGTTGAGGGAGATTCCGATACCTATGAATTGGGATTTTCTGGTGAAGGAAGTAAATTCACAAGTGTAAAAAGCAGATATCAAAATTTTACATGGTCAGTAGCTGCTGGTAGTTATATTTCTATTAGTGGAACTATAAATAAACAAGCTACTGTAACAGCTTCTAACATGAACCCACAAAATCCAAGTACACAAACCGTTTTACAGAGTGCACAGGATAATACTATACGAGTTAAATTTAATGACGGATTCAATGACCACGCTACAAACTATAATGTAAATAGAGATAAGACTGTAACTGCAGTTGATTCATATGATGGTAACTCAACCGCATTGTGTTTACGTTCCGATTCTCCTATCACAAAGGCAGATGGTACTATTGTAGAAATCGGTGATTTATCAGAAGGAGATTTATTACAAGGATTCCAAATTAATAATTTAGCAAAAGATTTAGATGGCCAAAGTAATTTTTTAAATTGGATGGAAGATGAGTTAACAGTAACACCTGTTGAAGTTGAGATAAAAAATCTTATATATTCTTTCTCAAATAAAATATATAATATTAATGATGGTGAAATTAGATGTACTATCGAACATCCATTATTAGTAAAAGATTCACATGAAAAATATAGATTCTTAGAAGCAAGAAGAGTTATTGTTGGAGACCACTTGATTAAGTATACAGAAAATGGTACTCAAGAAATAGAAGTAACTTCAATCGAGATTGAAACAGATGATGTTGAAATCGTATCAATTGATGTTGCAGACCAAGATACTTATATGGTTAATGGGTATATAACTCACAATAAATCAGGAGATACTCATACTGATTTAGGTGCACCTGCTCAAGTAAGTGGTCTTTCGTTTTCAAACCCTAACCTAACTTGGACTGCGGTTAGTGGAGCAGATACTTATTACATTGAAATTGATGATGCATCAAACTTCTCATCGGTAAATACAACTTATAGTAATTGGAGTACAAATTCAATTAGAATAGGTCGTTCTTTCGATGCAGCAACAGAAAATATTTCACCAGTTGCACTTGCGGTAGGAACTTGGTATATTAGAATTAAAGCAATTGACCATGGACTGTTATCAGCGAACTGGTCATCTACTTTAACGGTGACTATTTCATAAAATTTTACGTTTTCAGAAAATGTATATATTTATATATATAAATTAAAAAATAATTAAAATACAAAGTTATGGCAGAAACAATTAAATTTACAGAAGAAGAAGTAAGTTCAATTAATCAATTAAGAATAGATGTTTCAAATGTTTTTACACAATTAGGACAGTTACAAATTGAAAAATCAAGAAGAAATCAAGAATTTGAAAGTATTGAGACTCAGTTAATACAAAAACATCAAGAACTTGTAGAAACAGAAAGAGAAATATTCAAAGGTTTAAATGAAAAATATGGAGATGGTAACTTTGACCCTTCAACTGGTGAATTCACTCCAACTCCAAAAGAAGAAACAACAGAAATATAAGGATATTCAAAAATACCTTTGGAAAAAATAATTTATACTTATATAAAGAGTATATTATACAAAAATTAACGAGGAGTAATATAAAATGGCAGAAAAAATTGTATCACCTGGTGTATTTACGAGAGAAAATGACCTTTCTTTCTTATCACAAGGGATTGG
>Ga0222714_10002145_pt1 | contig 21340 bp, 21 predicted proteins | sample C33_3DmetaG_FD_165048 | JGI IMG/M metagenome (GOLD analysis project Ga0222714, IMG submission 165048) | Estuarine water microbial communities from San Francisco Bay, California, United States - C33_3D | ecosystem: Environmental > Aquatic > Marine > Unclassified | place: USA: California...
TAAAAAAAATGTATTCAGGACAATCTGCTGCTATGGGTTTAACTGATACGAGTTACCCAATAAAAATAGAAAAATTAAATGAATTAAAAATAAAAGAAATTGAAAAGAGTACGGTAGAAAGTGGTCCACCAAGTGTCATTATGCAAAAAGGTGGTGACTCAATTACAACAAATAACACATATGAAACTAACACATCATCTATAGGATCAGAAATGACCGATAGACGATTTTTCCATGATATAGGGTAATAAATATTAATATGTTTAATTTTAAAAATCCATTCAAAGCATTATCAAATGTAATTAAAACAGGTACAGCTGCTAAAAACATTGCAATGTCAAGCAATTTACCTACTATTAATTCATTATCAAAAGGTGTTATTGATTACAATCCTACAAACATAAATTACAATTCAGGTAGCGGTGCTGCTAAATCATCAACAACAGGTTCAAACTTTTTTGTTTATCCTGTTGATAAACAAGACCAAGAGCATTACATATTATTTGATATTGTACAAAGACAAGACAAAACAACAAGTGGTGGTGGCCATCCAAGTGCAACGACATCATTTGCAAATAATAATGTAGGTGGTGTAAATAATCCAGGTGCAACTGTACAATCTCAAAGATTGAATACGGTCATCTATGGTGCAAATAGATTTTTTGGTGAAGGTGGAAAACTAGGATTTATACCTACAGGTAAAGGTGCTGAAAGAACAGTGGTCTCTACAATTGCAATTTACATGCCACAGACACTTAAATTTAATTTAGCGGCAGATTATGGACCTGCTGAAATAGGAGCAATTACTGCTTTGGGTCCTGCATTAAAGGATTATTTTAGTTCAGGTTTTGACACTTCTAATTTAGGTTCAATTATTCAACAAGGAGCAAAAACAATAACAGGATTTTCATCATTTATAACAGGCGGTCTAGGTACAGGTCTCAATGCTGCATTACAAAGAAGAACTGGTATTGCACCAGCAGCGATGACGGAAATGATTTTCAATGGTATTGACTATAGAAATTTCAGTTTTGAATTTAAACTTACACCAAGATCGAAGAAAGAGTCGGATGTTATAAAAAACATGATAAGAGAATTTAAACTAGGCATGTTACCAGAACGATATGGCACAGGTAGTATTGCCGCATATAAAATTCCATTTGAATTTGTAATACGATTTATGAAAGGTACCAAGATTAATCCTTACTTAGAACAAATAGGTTTATGCGCTTGTACAGGTGTGGATATTGACCATGGAGATAAATTTTCAACTCATACTCATGGTGATCCTGTTACTACTAATCTTACATTAACATTTAGAGAACTAGAACTAATAGAAAAACAAAGATACAAAGAATTAAACCCTTACTAATATGGCAGATTATTTTTCATACTTTCCTAAAATACTTTATGATGCTGCTGGCAACGGCAACTATAAGGTAGTAACTAATCTATTAAATCGTGTTGTTATGAAACAAGGTTTAAAAGATGTGGCAGCTATTTTTGACACCGTAAGTGTACAAGGTGAAATGTCACCTGAACATGTTGCTGAAGAATATTATGGCAATCAAAAATATTATTGGGTAATACTATTGTTTAATAATATCAAAGATAGATTTTACGATTGGCCTTTACCGCAACAAGATTTTGAAAATTATGTAAACGACAAGTACAGTAATCCAAATGCTGTTCATCATTATGAGATAGACCAAGAAAGCGGTGCCACATCATCATTTGATAATTCACATAAAGTACAAGTAAATAGTACCGTATCAGGTGCAACTGCTGTAACAAATTACGATTACGAATTAAGAAAACAACAAGACAAAAGTAGAATAAGACTTTTAAAACCAGATTATATTGAATTAGTGGTTGAAGAATTTACAACACTATTAGGTAATTAATGAATGAGCGACAAACCAAAATACAAAGATAATGAGTACCGATATCCTGGCGATTTTAGAGCAAAAGAGATTTTACTTTACAGTTACAGTGGTAACATACTAGACATATCCGAATTAACTGCTGTACTAAACATCTATCAAAGCATTGACTCACCATTTATAAGTGGTAATTTAATGTTCTTTGACTCAGTAGGTGCTACAGATAGTTTGCCAATTATTGGTAATGAATTTTTAGAATTTAAATTAAGAACACCAATAGACGCTGGTTTAGATGAAGAAATAGACGCAAGTAATCATCGGTTTCAAGTCTATGAAAAAAAATCAATCAAAACAGCACAAAACGTACAAGCCGTTGGTCTATTTTTTACATCACAAGAAAAAATAAGAAATGAAAGATTACGAGTTTCAAAAACTCTATCTGGCACATATTCTGAAATGGTTGAAACCCTTGTAAAAGGCGACAAGACATTATTAAACACCAAGAAAAACTTGTTTGTAGATCAAACACTAGGCAATTACTCATACACTTTTCCAAATGTAAGACCGATGGATGGTATTATGCAAGTAGCATCCTTATCTGAACCAATTAATTTTAGAACACCTGATTATTTGTTTTTTGAAAACAATAGAGGTTTTCATTTTAGATGTTTAGAAAGTTTGTATAGAGAAAGTGCTGATAACACACGAACACGACCGTTTGTTGCTTATTTTGATTTGTTATCTGCCTTTAATGCAAACTTTGGTTCACCTGATGAAGAAACAGCATCACCAATGACCAAACCTTATTCATTTACATTTAACAATTCATATGACACATTAACAAATACAAGAACAGGAATGTTTGGTAGTTCAATGTATGCACATGATTTGATTGATAAGAAATTTATTAAAACAAATCTATCCTATACAAGTTATTATGACCGTGCATTACACATAGACGCTCCTGATGGTATTGGCAATCGTTATCAAGGCATTATGCCACCAGGTCCAGCTGACTTTGATGATGAATATACTGTTAATGATAAAAATGCTGGGTCAACAAATAAAAAACAAGTAGATGATTTAACACTTTCAAAAATGAATCGTCTTGGTGCAGGTAAACGTAAGTACATGGACGATTATTTTGCTAGAGTGTTTGTATCGCCAAATACACGTCATAATCATATAAGAAATAGTGAAGGTATAGCATCCGATCCTAGAATAGAACAAAAACAGGCATTATCACAATCAACTAGAGATTACTTTTCCATTATTGTAGATGTGCCAGGTAACTTTACTTACAATGCAGGCGATTTAGTATGGTGTGAAATACCGTCATACAATGCTGCAATGGCAAACAATGAAACATCATTAACCAGAGAGGGTAAAATAGATCCGTTATTAACAGGTCGTTATTTAATTAAATCATTACATCATCAAATTGATTTTATGGATCAAAAACACACTACAGCCGTAACCGTAGTACGTAACATATTTGCAAGTGATTTACCAAATGCAGAAACATTTAAGGCAAATGCACAATTTAGAACAAAACCAGTAGATGTAATAGGGTCAGGTATTGACCTTGCTACACTTAACCCTATGAAAAATCTAAAAGACTTGAAAATACCGTCACCACAGATAAGTACCGTAGAAGACATTGCTAAGACATTAGGCGTAGATTTGAATACAAGTGACTTAAACGTCAAGGATGCCGCTAATAAGGCGGTAAATGCCGTTTTAAACAGTACTTCCAATAGGGTATTACAAAACAAATACCTTGCACAGATCAATAGTGCCGTATTAGATAGAAAAACAGTAGTAGAAAAGATTGCTCAAAAGGCAAAATTACAACTAGGTGGTATAAACCTTAATGCTGTTGCAAATCTATCAAATTTACAAGGTATGGCAAGAGATAGATTAGCAGAGGGTATAAGAGGTAGAGTCAATAACTTTGTTCAATCCTCTATAGTAAGTTTTAAAAACACAAACGTATTTAAGTCTGCTTCAAGTTTTTTTAAAGGTAAATTCTTCTAGTATGCTCAACGTTTATTGCGAGTTTAGAAAAAATTTTCCATATAAGGGTTAATACGGCCACAAGTAAGGACACAATAGAGCAATGTACAAACAATGTAAGAAATATACTAAATAAATAGAATTCCAAAGAACCAAAGATAATTTGAAACATATGAAAGAAGAAGATACACTAATTAACGAAGGCACATTCCAAGAATATGACTACAATAATGAAGACCATGAATGTGAATGGAAACGAGTGCATAGAGGGTGGCCTCCATATAGTGCTTCGCACCGCGGCGCCTACGCAAATAGTAAAAATACGGATAAATATAAGGAGGTGACCGCTTTAAATACGGCACCTTATGGGAATTTTTTATGGCACTAACAGATTTTATGGGGAAAGACGGTTTCATCTGGTTTGCAGGTGTTGTAGAGGACAGACAAGATCCTCTTAAACTTGGCCGTGTTCGAGTACGTTGTTTAGGTTATCACACGGAAGATAAGAAAGTATTGCCTACTTCAGACTTACCTTGGGCACATCCACTGTTACCTATTACTTCATCAGGCATATCTGGTATTGGCCATACTCCACTTGGTCTATTAGAAGGCAGTTGGGTGATTGGTTTCTTCCGTGACGCAGATACAAAACAAGACGCAGTAATCCTTGGTTCATTGCCAGGCATACCTACAACTACAGGTGCAATTAACAAGGCAGAGGGACTTGGTTTTTCAGACCCTAATGGCATTTATCCTAAATACGCAAATGAGAGTGATGTCAATAGACTCGCACGGAATGACGCAGATAATGAAAGTATTACACTTACAGCAAGAAAGACCCTACGAAACGCAAATTATACAAACATACCTACGGCAACTATACAGGCCGTATTTGACACAGCAAGTGAGGGTGATATATGGTCCTTACCAGAAAACACTTACGCTGCTCAATATCCTTATAATCATGTATATGAAACCGAATCAGGTCATCTATTAGAATTTGACGATACACCAGACAAAGAGCGTATATTGCTTTATCACCACAGTGGTACTGAAACAGAAATTACGGCCGCAGGTACAGTAAATAATATTCATAAAGACTCAACCTATACGATAACCGAAAAGAACAACAAGGTCTACATTAAGGGAGACTCTGATGTAACCTTAGGTGGCCGACATAAAGTCATCATTAACGCAGATGGTGAAACAAATAATCACTATGATATACAGGTCGGCCCTAACGCAAATGTCAATATACAAGTAGATGGTGGGAATGTCAATGTTACCGCATTAACCTCTCAAAGCGGCCCAAATACAGTAGGTGGGGATATAAACCTATTTGCAGGTAAGAATATTACAATGCAGGCCGTCGGTACATTGTCAATTGCCGCTAATAAGATAGAAGAGGTATCACAGACAACGACCACAAGAAGTGCTCAAAATGAGTACCATACATACGGTAACCCAATTGACCATAACTAATCACTATTAAAACTGGCTGGGCTTTCTAATCTATAAAAGTAGTAAGTAACATATGAATATAACACGGTCGCAAACTCAAGGCAAAACCATAGCCTTTTATATGAAAATTTTTTTCGTGCTATTTTTTGTGCTATTAAGTGGATGTGTTAAAGTGTCAATAGCATGTAACGTTAATAATATAGAAGAAATCGCATCCGCGGTCGAAGACTGTAAAGAGAATCCTACGATGGGGATTAAGGGTACATTCTAAGGAGTTAAACTTTTATACATAGTTATGTTGAGTCCCAGAAAAAGATGCTAGAGCTAACAGAAAACGCAGTTAAACGATTATCTTACATAGCAGATAAGGCAGGCACTCGTTATGTGAGATTAGATATTAAGGGTGGTGGATGTGCAGGTTTTAATTATGACTGGTCTACTACAGATACAAGGGAAGACAAGGATCTATTGTTTGCTGATGTATTGTTAATATCAAGCGATTTAGAGTTTTACTTGTTAGGTACAGAATTAGATTGGGTAGAAGATACGTTTAAGGCCGAGTTTGTTATATCGAACCCTAATAGTAAAAGCAGTTGTGGCTGTGGGGAATCGTTTAGTATCTAGCCTATCTTAAAATTTTTTCGCTAAACTTCGAGTCTAATCTGATGTAAACTGTGCGGTTTTTTATAAATATAGTAAAGAGAGAGATAAATGAGTCGTTCCCATTTAGAACAAGTATTAGGTACTAAACTTCCGATAGTAGATACAGGTGGTGTCAAAACTGTAAGTATCTCTAGTGGTGTATTAGATATTGATTTTAATTACGGTGTCCATGTCGTAGCACATGACGCCAATATTACTTCTATTACCTTTTCAAATGTTAAAACAGATTATTCTTCTAAAAATGAAGTCTTAGTTATTTTAACACAAGACATTACAGGTGGTCGTACAATTACATCTTCAGGTTTTTATACAGCAGGTGGTTTAGGTTTAGATATATCAACAACGGCAAATCATATTAATATGGTCACTTTCTTAACGACTGACGGTTCTACATTCTACGGATTTAGTAATGGCAAAAACTTTAGTTAGAGGTTATCATGCCAATAGCAATTACTCCCACAACTAGTTACGGAAACAAAACAGTATCGGGTACTACATCTGCCAACGCACTTGTATTACTAAAAAATCCTTCTTCAGGTCAAGTTGTAGCCACAACAACAGCAGACGGTTCAGGTAACTACTCATTTACAGTTTCTAATTCAATACCTTTACAAGTATCGGTACCCTCATCTGTTGACCCACAATTACAAACAACAATAGACATTACTTCACCTGCTACGCCGTATTCTGATTTTGGTAATGACCAAGTACCTATGGCGGTTGCAGACTTTCCACAAACAACAGGTTCATCTGCTAGTTATTATATTGGAACACCTACAGTATCAATTGTAGATACAACAGGTTCAGGTTCAGGTGCTGAAGTTTCTGTAACTATGGCAAATGTGGGTGACCCTTATGCTAGTTATAGTAGTCGTGTTATAGATAGTGAATTATATGGTGGTGTGGCAAAACCTTTACGACAATATACAATATCAAAATTAGGTAGTGGTTATGAAACACCTAAAATGAGAATTACAGGTACACAAGTTTTAAGTACAGGTTTAACACCAGAACAATTAGAAACACAATTAGGTATTACAACAGGATTTACATATAATGGTTTTAACTTTTATACCGAAGTAAGAACAAGAGATATAAGTTGTATTACAAGACAAATAGGTGTTGTGGGTGTAACAGGTGTTGAACAAGTTTTAGGTTCAGACCATTCTACTTGGGGAGATTATGGTAATGATTATAGAGGTGGTCGTTGTACAGCGACCTTTCCTGGTGAACAAGATGTTACAGAACCAGCAGATGACAGTTCAGTAGATGGCGCAACAGCATTACAAGATTTAAAAAATGTGGTAGATAATGCAAACTATTATAATGGTTCTCAATTAGCGGCCTACTATGCAATTATCTATGGGCAAAATCCAAACGATATAACACACACAGGTAATCCAGCTGCACCGTTTAGTGGTGTGCCTTCAAATGCTTTAGATGGTGGTGCTGTATGGGCATATAATCAAAATCCAAAAATTATTTCAAAACAAGAATTGGATTTATTAAAAGGGTACTTTGGTAGAAAACTTATGGTAGAACCTATATCAAGTATTTTACCTACTACTGCTTTTTGGAATTCATATACAGCTGCAACAGTTTTGTTAGGTGCTTGGAATCTTGGTCAAGGTGTTTTTCAAACTTCTATTGTAACTGAATTAGTAAGTTTTGTTAGGCAATATAATGGTGTAGTAATTTCTGATATGTCACAAAGAATTAAACCTATATTAGATAAAATCACAGCAGCTGGTGGTAAAGATTTTAATACACTACAAACACAAACTAATAGTGGACAAAGAGTCTTATGGAATTTTAATGGTACAGAACCAACGAATTCCAATCTTTAATTTTCTTAATGTAAACTGTGTGGTTTTTATATAAATAATATTATTAGTAATTTTATATTTTTTTTTCTTCCGAACATTGTCGAAAACTAACAAAGGACTTAAAGGACTTACACTATGCCTAAAAAGCCTAAGAAGATTACTATATCGTCTTTAAAGAAAAAGGCACCCAAGGTACCAGACTTTACTTGTGTGTCTATTGATAATGTTATTGAGAAGTTGGAAAAACTTGTTGAAAAGAAAAAAGCGTTAGATAAAAAATCTTTAAAAGACTTAACAAAACGATTAGAAAAATTAAGAAGTGCTAATGAGAACCTACGAGAAAGTGGTATCTATTGGTACGAAAAACTAAAACTGTTATTAAAAAATAGATAGGAGGTCTCCTATGAATTATTATTTTACAGGTGCTCTTATAATATTGTTAATACTTTTTACATTGATGGTTGCGCCTTATCCGTATTAATATGAAATTTTTGTTACAATAGGGTTTCCTATGTTAAATACTTACGATAGTTATTAAACTATCAATCTCTAAAGTAAAACATAGGAAACCTAAATGAGAAAATTATTATTCAGTTTAATTATGATTTTGATGACAACTACATTATATGCAAGGGACCAAATATCAATTGTTGGTTCTTCAACCGTATTTCCATTTGCAACTGTCGTAGCAGAAAAAGTAGGTAAACAAGGTCTTAAAACACCTGTGATTGAATCTACTGGTACAGGTGGTGGTATGAAATTGTTTTGTAAAGGTGTTGGACCAAATACACCTGATATGACAAACGCAAGTCGAGCTATTAAACCAAAAGAAAGAGATATGTGTTTTAACAATGGTGTTACAGATATTTCACAAGTCATTGTTGGTTTAGATGGTATTGCATTTATCCATTCAGCAGAAAACAATACAGTTAATTTTACAGTAGAACAATTATGGCAGGCGTTATCTGAAAAAGGTAACAAACCTGAAAAATGGTCTGACATTGATCCAAGTTTACCAAACATTAAAATACAAGTATTAGTTCCACCACCAACTTCAGGTACAAGGGATGCGTTTAATGAATTAGTAATGGCAAAAGGCTGTGCTAAAGAAGTTAAAGAGGCAAACAAAAAAGATTGTACTTTATTAAGAGAAGATGGTGCTGCTATTGAAGCAGGTGAAAATGATACTTTGATTATTAATAAAATAGTTGCTGATAAAAATAACTTTGGTATATTAGGATATTCTTACTATGACAATAACAAAGACAAAGTAAGAGCAGCAACAATTAATGGTAAATCAATATCATTACAATCAATACAAGATGGTTCTTATCCAATAAGTCGACCATTATTTTTTTATGTAAAAAATCAACACCGTGATGTAATACCTGGTATTGACCAATATGTAAAAGAGTTTACTTCTAAAAGAGCAGTAGGCAAAAGAGGTTACTTAACTGATATAGGTTTAGTACCTTTGGCTAATCCACAAGAAGCCATTTCTAAAGTAGAATAAAAAAAGGGCGCCTTTTGGCGCCCTCTAAACAAACAACAAAATAAAATCTATTAAGCAACTTCTAACATTGTCATTGGTACTCTATAAATTCTACCAGACAAATCAACTAAACATTTACTATTCATAATTTTAGTAATTACACCTGGTGTCTTTTTAGTTTTTTGTACCACGTTAACCCTTGTACCAACTTTCATTTCATTTTTAACTTTAGATTTGATTAAAGTATCAATCATAGCCTTGGTATCATTTAATTGTGTGATACTCATATTGTTCAACGTTTCTAACATCATATTATTATGCTCCTTTGTAGTGTAGGTTTTTATTTAATCTATTAATAATTTTAGATTGATTAAACATTGACATCTTAGGATATTTTTTACATACCTTGTCAACATTTGCAAGTCTTTTTAATAACAACTTAAATCTAATTTCTAGTTCTGTCATAATGTATTTCCTTTGTTATTATTTTAAATATAAAGGTCCTGTCCATCTAATTGGATAGTTACCAGTTAATACATTTCCTCTTGGTGAGTTTAAGGCAGGTGCATTCCAACCAGCAGCCTTTAATATGTCACCTTTTTTAAAATGTTTAAAGTCTTCTTTTGCAATAAAACAAAAGACACCAGTATCGTGTACAACTTTAATATATTTCTTACCTTGTGTAACTCTTGTTTTTTTATCCCAATCAGCAACTGAATCTTTTGCCCATTGTGATTGTTCGCCGTGTGCGTTTGTAGACCATCTTTCATAGTCTGATTTTGCACCAGCCATCATATTTTTAATACCTTCATCTAAAGTATTAGCAGTTTTTGTTACCATAGTCATAGTGTTTTTTCTCCTTTAATTAATTACTTGTTATCAGCAAATACTGATTGTGAAAATAAAGACATAATAAAACTTGCAATACCAATACATACAGCAGAAGCACCAAGTAAATATTGATCAGTTTCTATTGCCCCAACAGCTGATACAAATGATAATGTACCAATAATTGCAAAAAAGATTGTCATATATTCAAAAAATTTATTTTTATAGTTTTTCATAGTTTTTTCCTTTGTTTTTGTTGTCATATACTATTACTATACCGCATTTTTTTATAAAAATCAACAAAAAAATGGAATATTTGTCCGATTCTTCCGTAGCTTGTCGGCATTCTGGCGTATGTAGAACAAAAGTAGAACAAAAACCGTTATAAATAGTACAAATTAACTAAAAAATGAGGAAATTATGGCAAAAATGCGTGAATTTCTGTTCTGGAACGAATCAGGACAAGAGGAAAAGAAAGAAAATACAAGTTTTAAGAAGGCTGTTAAGTCAATACAAGAAAATTTTAAAAATCAACGAATTGGATTTGAATATATTAGTAAAAAAGGCAAAAAAATTGTGTCTTCTATACAATTACCATTAGGAAGAAAGAAAAAACTAGGTAAATAATGGCAAAAATAAGTAAAACATTTGTAGCAAGAGTAAAATCATTTAAAAAAACTTCACAAGCAAAGAAAAAAAGAAGTGTAAAAATGTCTTCTATGAATAAATCCAAAAAAAGACAATATAAACCGTATAATGGTCAAGGAAAAAAACAATAATGGCCGTAAGAGAGGGAGATAAACTTACAACTGGACATCCATGTGACTCAATTACAGATTTAGCAATATCTTTAGTAAGAACAGTAAAAGCAAACAAGATTCCAGGTGCTGTTTTAGGCACTCCAACAATATCACATAGATATCCACCAGTACCTATTTGTCCAAATCACATATCAAATTTAAAACAAGGATCATTGAACGTATTAATAGGTGGTATACCTTGGGGACGTATAGGTGATAGTGCTGATAGTGGTGCAATGATTTCTGGATCCTTAAACGTTTTAGTAAACGGTAGATAATTCATATAAATATTGATATGGCCTACTCAAACTATGATGCAACAACAACAAATAAGAGTAAAAGATCAAATAGAATCTATAGTGATTTAAATTTGAGTTTTACTAAAAATCCTGCTACAAAGGATGTTGCAAAGGTTTTTGATGTACAAGCAATTAAAAGAGCTGTTAAAAATATAATTTTAACAAACAAATATGAAAGACCTTTTAATTCAGACTTTGGATGTAATCTAAGAGGTTTCTTATTTGAAAATATAACTGATCCTATTTTAGTTTTAATGAAAGATAGGATTTCAACAGCAATTGAAAAATATGAACCACGAGTTTCTGTGGAAGACATTGTGATAAATGAAGATATTGAAAATAATGGAGTAAATATTATGGTATCTTTTTTAGTAACGGGTGCTGAAGAGCCTGTTACCGTATCAACATTTTTACAAAAAGTAAGGTAGTATGAGTTCACATAGATTAGATATATCAGAATTAGATTTTACAAATATAAAAAGTTCATTACGAACATTTTTATCCAATCAAAACGAATTTAAAGATTATGATTTTGAAGGAAGTTCATTAGCAATTTTATTAGACCTGTTAGCATACAATACACATTACTTGGCTTACAATGCTAACTTTGTTGCCAATGAAATGTTTATGGACACAGCACAGTTAAGATCAAGTGTTGCGTCATTGGCTAAATTAGTTGGTTATACTCCTAATTCTGCTAGAGCACCAATCGCTGATTTAAAATTAGTGATCAACGATGGTACAGGTTCTACAATTACAATTCCAGCAGGTACAAAATTTACATCAACAATAGATGGTCTAACTTATACATTTGTTTCTATTGCTGATAAAGCAGTTCAACCAGTTGATGGTGTTTATACTGCTGCAAGTTTAAATGTTTATGAAGGAACATATGTAAGTTATAATTATACATATGACGCACAGGACATTGATCAAAGATTTTTAATACCAAGTGATAGAGTTGATACAACTACAATTAAAGTTGTAATTCAAAATAGTGTTTCAGATGTAACTCAAAACACATACACTAAAGCAACATCAATTACAGAATTAGATGGAACATCAAAAGTTTTCTTTTTACAAGAAGCTGAAGATGGTCAATATGAAATATATTTTGGTGATGGTGTTATTGGTAAAAAATTAGATGATGGTAACATTGTAAATATAAGTTATGTTGTAACAAACAAAACAGAAGCAAATGGTGCTACATCATTTTCTCTTTCTGGTTCAATTTCAGGATTTACAGATATTACTGTTACAGTTAATTCATCAGCACAAGGTGGTGCTGAACCTGAGTCATTACAAAGTATTAAGAAAAATGCTCCTGATTTTTATTCATCACAAGACAGAGCAGTAACAGTTGAAGATTATAAAACAAAAGTAAAACAATTATATTCTAATACACAAGCAGTTTCTGCTTGGGGTGGTGAAGATGCTGAAACACCTTTTTATGGTAGAGTGTATATTTCTATTTTACCAACAAGTGGTTCTAATCTTACTGAGTCAACAAAGGCAAGAATAGTAACAGACTTAAAAAAATATTCTGTTGCTTCAGTTACACCAGTTATTATTGATCCAGAAATTACAAATGTACTTTTAACTTCAACAGTTAGATTTGATGAAAAGGCTACAACAAAAGTAGCAGATACAATTAAGTCAGATGTTATTACAACAATAACAAATTACAATTCAAATACATTACAAAAATTTGATACAATGTTTAGACATTCAAAACTTACAGGATTAATTGATGATACAGATGAAAGTATTTTATCAAATGTCACAACAGTACGATTAAGAAAATCTTTTGTACCAACAATTGGTAGTTCTACAAAATATACAATCAATTATGCAAATGCATTATATAATCCTCATAGTGGTCACGCTTCTGCTGAAGGTGGTATATTATCATCAACAGGATTTAAAATTCAAAATGATGCTACAAACGTTTGGTTCTTAGATGATGATGGACAAGGTAATGTTAGAAGATATAGAATGGATGGTTCTGTAAGATCATATGGTAATAGTACACAAGGTACAATAAATTATTTAACTGGTGTTGTAGAAATTAATTCTTTAAATGTTTCTAACATAGAAAATGTTAGAGGTGCAGCTTCAACAGTTATAGAAGTTACAGTAAAACCAAATTCAAATGATTTAGTTCCAATACGAAATCAAATATTAGAAATAGATGTTGCAAACAGTTCAGTCACAGTAGAGGCTGATACATTGGTTGGAGGTTCAGCAAACGCTGGTATTGGATATACCACGACTAGTAGTTATTAAATGAAATGGCCAACTTTAAAGATAAAATATCAAATCTATTAAATTCACAAGTACCTGATTTTGTACTTGAAGATCATCCATTATTTTTAGATTTTGTAAAAGCATACTATCAATTATTAGAGTCAGCAGAAATTACTTTAACAAACATTGGTGATCCAGATCATCTTCAATTAGATAGTGCCACTGGTGCTACAAACTTTTTATTATTAGATGGTACAAATGTAAACAAAGATGATTCTACAGACAGAATACTTTTAGAAGATACATCATATGGTGATTTTATAAATGGTGAATTAATTACAGGTGCTACATCAGGTGCTACTGCAACAATATTAGTAGAAGATGTGGATGCAGGTTCTCGTTTATTTGTTACACATCAAAATAAATTTATAGAGGGTGAATTAATTACAGGTTCATCTTCACTTGCTCAAGCTACGATAAAAAAATACAGAGCAAATCCCGTTCAAAACATACAACAACTATTAGATTACGCTGATGTTGATAAAACTATATCGGGATTTTTAACTAAATTTAGAAATGCATTTTTAACTTCTATACCTGATACACTGGATGGTGATGTTAACAAAAGAAATCTAATTAAAAATATTAAATCACTTTATCAAGCAAAAGGCACAAAACGTGCAAGTGAAATATTTTTTAAACTATTATTTAATGAACAGGCAGAAATAAGATATCCAAAAGATAATATTTTAAGAGTATCAGATGGTAAATGGGATACAAAAAAGATACTACGTTGTTTAGAAATAGGAAGTTCAGACGCTACAAATCTTGTAGGTCAAACAATAACTCAAGCAGATAATCCAACAAGTTCATCTATTAATCAGGCCACAGCTGTAGTTGAAGATGTATTTAAATTTATTATTGGTGGAGTTACTGTTGTTGAATTAGTTTTAGGTGACACATCAGTTAATGGTACTTTTATTGCTGGTCAAACTATTACAGGAACAGATAATACTGACTCAGACGTTACTGTATCTGTAACTATTACAGGTATTATTGATAACAAAGTTATTACAAATGATGGTGCATTGTATAATCAAGGTGATGATATTGCATTAACAGCTGGTGGTACAGGTTCATCACTTAAAATAGGTCCAGTAGGTCCTGGTTCTATACAAGAAGTTGTGATTGATGATGGTGGTACAGGATATGAAATGGGTGATGTTGTTAATTTTAGTTTTGGTAACGCATCAGCAAAAGTTTCAGTAGTAAATGGTGGAGTAACATTAGAAGATGACGGTGGACAATTAATTTTAGAAACAGAAACTACAGCAACCGATCCATATCACGGAGACAAAGTTGTACAAGAAAGTGGAACAGGTGTTGGAGATATTACAGATGTAAGAATGATTGATAATGGAAATGGTTTTATTTCGTTACCAACTTTAAGTGTTACATCTTCATCAGGTTCAGGTGCTAAAGTGTTAGCATATGGTACAGAAATAGGAAGAGCATTAACTATAAACGTTGTTGAGGCTGGTTATAATTATCAAGTTTCACCTGCCCCAACAGTTATAATGCCTACATATCTTTTAATTTCAAATATAGTGGGTGCATTTACTGTGGGTGAGAGTGTTTCTGGTATAGGTTCAGATGGCTCATCTATAATTACTGCAACTGTTGTATCTTTAAATTCTAATACAAATGTTTTAAAATTATCTGATGCGTCAGGTACATTTGGTACTGATGTAACAATAACAGGTTCAGGTGGTGCAACAGCTACAATAAGAAGATTACAACAATCAACAGCAACAGTTGGTGTTTCAGCAGTTATTACAACTGATGGTGCATTTTTAAATGAAGATGGTTGGGTGTCTGAAGATACAATGAGAATACAAGATAGTTTATTATATCAGGACTATTCATACATTATAAAAGTTGGAAGATCAATTAATGAATGGAGAGATAGTTATATTAAAACACTTCACTCTGCTGGTTTTTATTTTCAAGGTGAAATATCTATTGAAACAAGATTAAATGCTCAAGTAAGAAGAGTCACTGGTATAAATTCTGGCATTACAGAAATATTAAGATCAGTTCTATCTAAATTATATTCTACAATAATTGGTAGAAGATTAGGAACTGAAACAGATGGTACATCATTAAGAGCAAATGCAAAGTTGGCTGTATCAGCAGATATGGATACAGGTACAATTACACAGTTTGATAAAACGACAAGAGATGTTACTTTAAAAACACAACCAATTAATATTGACTATGTAAGTAGAGTAAGAAGAAATTTACCTAATACAGATGGTGGCCTAACAAATGTAAGACAAGGGTTCGCATATGCTGGGCCAAGATTTGGTGTTTTAAACAGATTTATTAATACTGCATTTGGAGTTACTGCAAATTCAGGTTTAAGTAGTAGTGGTATTACTTTTGCAATATTAAATGATATTAAAGTACAAGGAACTAGAACAACATTAGATGGATCAAACGCAATCTTTTTAATGACTTCTAGTGCTGATGGAAGAAAACTTAAAACAAACTTTACAATTCCTGCACAAATAGGTGAAGTAGATGGTGATTCTTTTGATGAAACTACAGTAACATTTGATAATACTAATATAACAATGGATGTAGGATAACATATAAATAGTAAGAGAGAGATATGGCAAAACAAACAATAAACATCGGAACAATAGCAAATGATGGTACAGGTTCGACACTTCGAGCCGCTGGTGATTTAATTAACGACAACTTTAATGAAATCTATACTTCATTTGGTGACGGATCAACCTTATCTTCAGGTTTTATAACAGCAACATCAACAGACATTTTTCAAAACAAAACTATAGACAGTGCAAATAACACACTAACTTTAGATATGTCCGAAGGTACATTAACTGGTACAACAGCAGAATTTAACACCGCATTATCTGATGGTTCTTTTGCCACTTTAGCAGGATCAGAAATTTTAACAAATAAAACAATTGACACTGCTAACAATACAATTTCAATTGTTGAGGCAGATATTTCTGATTTACAATCTTATCTTACATCTTCAAGCACAGCAACATTAACCAATAAAACCTTTGATGCAAATGGTACTGGAAACTCTATTTCAAATATTGAAGTTGCTGATTTAGCGTCTGGTGTATTAGACACAGACTTAACTTCAGTATCAGCAAGTGATGATACTCTTGCTTCTGCTAAGGCAATTAAAACTTATGTAGATACAATTGCAGCTGCAGGTATTCATTATCATACTGCTGTACGAGTAGAATCACCTACAAACTTAAACGCAGCTTACAATAATGGAACTTCAGGTGTAGGTGCAACGTTAACAAATTCAGGTACTTTAGCAGCCATCTCAATTGACGGTGTTACTTTATCTCTAAATGATAGAGTTTTAGTTTACAATCAAACAAATGCAGCTCACAATGGTATATATTACGTGTCAACTGTTGGTGATGGTGCAACTGCATGGGTACTAACAAGAACAACAGATACAGATAGTTATGGTGCTTCTGATCCAAACGCTTTAGGGGAAGGTGATGCCTTTTTTGTAAAAGAAGGTGATACTGGTGCAGGAGAGTTATACGTTATGAATACAAGTGGTACAATTACGTTTGGTACTACAAATATTACATTTACAGTTATTGCTGAAACAGCAGTATATTCAGCAGGAACAGCTTTAACATTAACAGGAACAACGTTTTCAGTAACGCCAAGTTCTATCAGTTCTACACAACTTACAAGTGCTGTATCTTTACAGATATTAGACTCTTCTGGTACTGTAGTTAAAACAATTTATGGTGCAGGATCATAATAAAAATGATTATAAATATAAATGAGGAATAAGAAATGCCAGCAATAATAACAAACAAATTTAGAATGAACAATGCGGAACAGTTTTCAGAATCATTTTCTGAGGCTTCTCCAACAGTTTACTACTTAGGAATAGGTAGAGCACAAGAATTTGGTACTTTAACAAGACCAGACGGAAGAACAGACTACGAAGGAACTGAGTCTGCACCAATTACACCAGCAGATAGTGTATTAAACGAATTTAAAAACTATGATGATTTATTAGCTGCTAAGAAAATAACAGGTTCAAATGTTTCATTTGTAATACCAAGAAGAAATTGGACATCTGGAACAGTTTACGATATTTACAGACATGACTATGAAGAATATGTAACAGGTAGTACATCTACAAGAGTTACAGCTAATAGTACTGCAACAACTTTATTTGACTCAACTTTTTATGTGTTAACTGAAGATTACAATGTTTACAAATGTTTAGATAATAATAATAATGGTACATCTACTGAAAAACCATCAGGAACATCAACTTCAGTAATTACAACTTCAGATGACTACAAGTGGAAATATATGTACACACTTTCAGCATCTGAACAAGCAAACTTTTTATCTACAGACTTTATGGGTGTATCTACAAACTCAACTGTTTCAACAGCTGCTATTGATGGTGCATTAGATGTAATTAAAATTAAAGCTGGTGGTTCTGCATACACAGTTTCAGGTGGTGCAACATCAGGTACAATAACTGCTATACCAATAAGAGGTGATGGTACAGGAGGAGTTGCTTCAGTAACTTTAACTTCAGGTGTTATTACAGCAGTTACAGTTACAACGAGAGGTTCAGGTTACACATCTGGTTATATTAGAAATGCTGATATAATTACAGCAACAAATGCTGGTGGTGCTGGATCAGGCGCTGAACTAGATGTTATTATTCCACCAAAAGGTGGCCATGGTAAAAATGCTGTAGAAGAATTAGGTGGTTTCTTTGTAATGTTAAATACTTCTTTAGAAGGAACTGAAAGTTCAAATTCAGGTGACTTTACAGCTGCAAATGACTTTAGAAAAATTATTTTAATTAAGGATCCAAACAATGCAAGTGGAACAGCTGCTTCAGCTGCAACACTAAGAGGAACATATGCAATTAAAATTGCTAGTTCTCCAACACCAGGAACATTTACTGCTGATGAAGAAATCAATCAAGCAACTACAGGTGCTGTTGGTAAAGTTGTAGAGTGGGATTCTGTAAACGGTATTTTATATTACATTCAGACAAGACATAATGATGCTGGTGCTGATAGTAATGGAAATGTAACTGCATTTTCAGGTGCAAATGTAATTACTGGTCAAGGTTCAAGTGCAACTGGAACACCAAATACATCAGAAAGTGGAACAGTAAACAATGTAACCTTTACTTCAGGTTATGCTGCTCCAGAAATACAACATGACTCAGGTGATATTATCTATGTTGAGAACAGAACGAAAATTACAAGAGCGACTGATCAAACAGAAAATATAAAATTAATCATTGAGTTTTAATATAGAGGAAAGATATGCCAAGTCCAACTGATTTTAATGTCAGTCCTTATTATGACGATTATACAGAGTCAAAAAAGTTTCACCGTATTCTTTTTCGACCTGCGTTTGCTGTACAGGCTAGAGAATTAACTCAATCACAAACTCAATTACAAAATCAAATAGAAAGACTATCAGATCACCTTTTTGACAAAGGTGCAATGATTATTCCAGGTGAAATTGGATACGATTTAAATTACTATGCTGTTAAATTAACATCTAAATCAAATTCAACAATCGCTGATTATATTGGTAAAACTATAACAGGTGGCACATCATTAGTTACTGCAAAAGTAGTAAATGCTGTTGCAACTGATGGTACTGATCCAGACACTTTATTTGTAAAGTATTTTAATTCAAACGGAACAGATAATACAACAATTGCTTTTTCAGATGGTGAAACATTAACTGCTTCATCGGGTGATACAGCTGTTGTAAATACAACTGCAACTGGTTCAGCTGCACAAATACAACAAGGTGTTTACTACATTAATGGTTTTCATGTTCAAGTTTCTGCTCAAACATTAATCTTAGACAAATATACAAATACTCCAAGTTATAGAGTAGGTTTAACTGTAGCAGAATCTTTTGTAACACCTGGTGATGACTCAAGTTTAAATGATAATGCACAAGGTGTTTCAAATACAAATGCACCAGGTGCTCACAGATTTAAAATAGAATTAACATTAGCTAAAAAAGCACTTTCAAGTACAGACGATAGTAACTTTTATGAGTTATTAAGATTATCAAGTGGTACTTTACAAAATCAAGTTAGAACAACTGAATACGCTGTATTAGAAGATACTTTAGCAAGAAGAACATATGACGAGTCTGGTGACTACGTTGTAAAACCTTTTGACATTGATGTTAGAGAACATTTAGCATCAGGTAATAATAGAGGTATCTATACATCTGCTAATGGTGGAGATGCAACAAAACTTGCTGTTGGTTTTTCTCCTGGAAAGGCTTACGTAAAAGGTTATGAGATAGATACAATTGCTACAACATTTATTAATGTTGACAAAGCAAGAGATTTTGATACTCAAAATAATTTTAGTACAAGATTTGATGTTGGTAATTATATCAACGTTACAAATGTATATGGTTCTCCAGATATTGCTTCGGCATCAGGCGTAGAACCTTTTAAAGGATTAACATTACATAACGTAGCTACAAGTTCACGTGGTAGTGCAAATGCTGGAACAGACTCATCTATATCACATATAGGTAGAGCAAAGACTAGAGGATTTGAATATTCTTCTGGTACTGCATCAGCAAATATCTTTGCAAGTTCGAGTTTAACAAGTGCTGTTTATAAACATTATCTTTTTGATATAGTTTTATTTACACACTTAAACATAACTACTGCACAATCATTTACAACAGGTGAAATAGTTACTGGTGGAACTTCAGGTGCAACGGGTGTTGTACAAAGTATATCTACAACTGAAAGTGCTACAATTACAGGAATATCTCAAGCAACTCCAGCTGTAGTAACAGCAAATAATAGTTTTAAAGAAGGACAACAAATAACAATTGCAAGTGTGGCTGGTATGACTGAAGTAAATGGAAACGTTTACACAGTTAGAAATCCATCAAGTACAACATTTGAATTGTATGACACAGATGGTACAACTGCAATTAATTCATCAGCATATACTGCTTACACTTCAGGTGGTACAGCTGCACACGGTGTTGTTATAATATCAAACGTGCAAGGTGAATTTACTACAGGTGAAACAATTACAGGTGGTACATCAAGTAATACAGCAGTTATTCAATCAGACGCTGTTGGATTTAAAGGTGTTACATCATTTGATTTACCGTCAGTTAAACAAGTTGCAATGACAGGATCTCCAACATTTACTGCTGATACTTCATTGGATGCTACATATGGAGATAACTTTGTATTAACAGGATCAATTGATGTTGGTTCAGGTAGTGCTTCTGTTACAGGTATTAATACAAGATTTAATGAAGAATTAAAAGTAGGAGATTCAATCTCGTTTACAAACGATAGTGGAACTACAGAAACAAAATTAGTAGAAGCAATTATATCTAATTCAAGTTTAACATTATCAAGTGTAACTGCAGCTGCTTCTACAAAAACAATTGTAACAAGAAGAAGAGCAAAAGGTCAATCTCCAGAAAAAAATGTTTCTATATTTAAATTACCTTATACAAATATTAAAACTTTAAGAACAACTGCAAATGGTAATGCTTCAGACACAAGTTATACATTTAGAAAACATGAAATTAAATCACTAACTGGAGATGGTATTGGAACATTTACTGCTGGTGTAGATGAAACATTTGCTGATTTAACAGAAAGTGATTACACTATTTCAATTACAAATTTAGGTTCTGGTGGTTCAGGTGCTGTAGGTGATGTTTTAAGTTTAACAGGAAATAACCACGA
>Ga0222714_10002146_pt1 | contig 21333 bp, 33 predicted proteins | sample C33_3DmetaG_FD_165048 | JGI IMG/M metagenome (GOLD analysis project Ga0222714, IMG submission 165048) | Estuarine water microbial communities from San Francisco Bay, California, United States - C33_3D | ecosystem: Environmental > Aquatic > Marine > Unclassified | place: USA: California...
CGGCTGTGCCAACACACCCAGGCGCCCCCCGAAGGCATTGATCGGCAAGGCGTCGACGCCAACCAGGGCCGGATCACCCGGCAACAGACCGGCGGCGCGCAAGTGCTGCCAAAACGCACCACTCTCATCGACTCCGGTGAATGTGCGAAAATCCGGAGCCTCGAGATTGCCATCGGCATCGCCCGACATCACCGGCGACCACTGTTCACCACGCAGCGACAACAAGGCCAGCGGGCCATCGTCGCCAGGAAATTGGCCATAGATTTCTTGATAGGATTGAAAGGCTGATTCGGTACTCTGTAGTAATGCGATACTCTCATTCACCTGGGTGTCTAGCCGATAGCGCAGAGCCGCGATTACGGCAACGGCTATCAGAGCGATCACAACGACAACACCAATGATCGCGAGACTGCCAATACCTTGTTGTCGTGCCAAACCCTGCTTCATGATCCGCTCCCGAGTTGTCTGGTTGTGATCGCCGTGCATTTACGTGAGTGACTCGCCGATCTCGTAGTCGGGGACTACTTCCGGTTCCACGACAGCCGCCTCACACCAGGCTTGCACGGCGGGATTCGCCAATATCGTCTGCACATAGGCGCGGGCCGTGTCGGAAAGGACCACTCCGTAGGACGTAAAACGCATCACTACTGGCGCAAACATACAATCGGCAATGCTGAATTCACCAAACAGGTAATCCCCCTGCGCCCCAAACTGGCCACGCGCCTCGGTCCAGATTTGCTCGAGACGACGACACTCATTCTCCAGTTCAGGTCCGAATTGTACCCGTCGTCTGGCCCGGATGTTCATCGGCATTTGTGAACGCACAGTCATGAATCCGGAATGCATCTCGTTGCAATAGGATCGGCATCGCGCGCGAGCCATGCGGTCGGTAGGATAGCCCCTGCCTTCGAGATAGGTTTCCGACACGTATTCACAAATCGCGAGAGAATCCCACACGGTGAGCCCGTCGTCGATGAGCACCGGTACGCGCAGGCTGGGCGAATAGTGCGCCAGCGTGTGCTTGAAACCCTCCTTGAACAGGGCGATGCGGATTTCCTCGAATTCCAGACCGAAATGCGTGAGCAGGAGCCAGGGTCGCATCGACCAGGAGGAATAATTTTTGTTACCAATAACGAGTTGCATGCTGCATTCCTGTGTCGTAGAGGACGGAGCCAGGAGTGGATTGTTTCTGCTGCCCCGAATGTGGGAGACTGCAATTATGCCTGACAGCCCAGCGCTGTCATAGTCGCCAGTAATCGTCACCTGTAACGGTCAGAAACCAGCGGAGAAATCTCTTGAGTAAACACAGATTCAGCGGCTTGCTCGCTCCCGTTATCACTCCTTTCCAGAACGATCTGCAACCCGATGCCCAGCGACTGCTACGGCATTGCCAATGGCTGTTGTCGCAGAATGCGGGTCTGGCGGTGTTTGGCACCAATAGCGAAGCGAATTCATTGTCGGTCGACGAGAAGATTGCACTGCTCGACGCGCTCGTAGCGGGAGGCATCCCTCCGCAGCGGTTGATGCCTGGAACCGGGAGTTGCGCCCTGCCCGATGCCATCCGCCTGACCCGGCATGCTGCAACGCTCGGCTGCGGTGGCACGTTGATGCTGCCGCCGTTCTATTACAAGGGTGTCTCCGACGAGGGACTGTTCGCCTTTTACTCCGACGTCATCGAGGGTGTTGGCGATACCGATTTGCAGATATACCTCTATCACATTCCGCCGGTATCTCAGGTGCCCTTGTCGATCACTCTGATCGAGCGGCTGTTGTCACGTTATCCTGCGACGATCGCAGGCATCAAAGACAGCTCCGGCGATTGGAATAATACTCGCGCGCTGAACTCCCAGGGCTGGGAGGATTTTCGGGTGTTCTGTGGCTCCGAGAGTTTCTTGCTGCGCAACATGCAGGCCGGTGGTGCCGGTTGCATATCGGCCACCGCCAACGTGAACCCGGCACCGATTCACGCGCTCTATGCACACTTTCAGGACGCCGATGCGGGCGAACGGCAAACCGCGTTGGATCAGGTGCGGCTTATCTTCCAGAAATATCCCATGATTGCTGCATTGAAGGCGGCGACGGCGGATTGTAGCGGCGATGTGAATTGGTTCCGGGTGCGACCGCCCTTGGTGTCGCTCACTCCGGATCAGCTGGCGGGACTGCGCGCCGACCTCAAGGCGGCCCACTTCACCATGCCCGGCCTGGAATCGGTCTAGCCCCCAGCCGGCGCGGGCTGGCGGCAACTTTGCCGATAGACAAAGTCGCGACCTTCCGGTAGCCTCTAGTCTGCATTCTGCACGCAAGACAGCTCCGTTTAGAAGGATTTAACCCGCTGTTTTCAAAGCTATTTCCGGGGGACACGAGGGCGGAAACCGATTCCGTCCGTCGGGTATATGCGCTCACCGCGGCGCAGGCTGCACTCGTCAGGAAAACCCAATTAGAAGAGGTTCAACATGAACAAGATTGCGAACGGATTATTCCGCTCCGGCCTGCGCTGTTTGCTCGGCAGTTTGCTGCTTGCCGGCGGCTGGGCAGTCGCCCAGGACACCGTGGAGTGGACCACCCTGGGAGGCGATTTCGCACATACGCGCTACTCCCCCGCTGACCAGATCACCGCAGAAAATTTCAAGGATCTTGAGGTCGCGTGGGTATGGAACGGCGCCAGCATGGGAGCTGTCAGCGGACGCTCCACTCCCAGCTATATCAATGGCAAACTCTACACGGTAGCCGGTGCCCGTCGTAGCGTAGTCGCGATCGATCCCAAGACAGGCGAAACCATTTGGTCTTTCCGATTGCCGAATACCGGCCGCTGGGAATACTCCATGCGCGCTGACTATGGCAAGGGTGTTGGCTATGCCGAGGTCGATGGACGTGGTGTCATCTACATGATTACTCCCGGCTTCTTCCTCACCGCACTCGACGCCGAGACAGGTTCCCCGCTGAAAGGATTCGGCAAGCCGGTGCCCATCGACGGATTCCCGGAAACCGGTGTAGTGGATCTGCTCGCGAATCTGGGTCATCCGTATGACCCTTATAATGGTATACCGCTGGAACGAGGCTACATCACTTCGTCCTCACCACCGATCGTGGTCAATGGTGTCGTCGTAGTGGGTAACTCTGCCGAACAGGGCTATCAGCAATCACGAATCGAGAACGTACCGGGAGACATTCTCGGCTACGATGCGAAGACAGGTGACTTCCTTTGGAAGTTCAATGTCATTCCGAAACCCGGCGAATATGGCCATGAAACCTGGGAGAACGATGCCTGGCAGTGGACGGGCGATGTCTCTTCCTGGGCGCCGATCTCCGCCGATGTCGAAAACAATCTCGTCTATATTCCGACCAACGGTGCCACCATCGACTATTACGGGGGTTTCCGTCCCGGCGACAATCTGTTCGGCACCAGCCTGATCGCACTCAATGCCAGCACCGGTGAGCGGGTCTGGCACTTCCAGATGGTGAAACACGACATCTGGAACTACGACACGCCGACCGCGCCGGTGCTGCTGGATGTGAACATGCCAGGACGTGGCCCGGTGCCCGCGATTGTGCAGACGACCAAACAGGCATTCGCCTATGCCTTCAATCGTCTCACTGGCGAACCGCTATGGCCGATGGAGTATCGCGAAGTCCCGAAATCCAAGGTACCAGGCGAAAAACTTGCCACAACCCAACCGTTCCCGACGAAGCCGGCAGCCTATGATCTGCAGGGCCTGAGCATCGATGATCTGGTGGACTTCACGCCTGCACTCCGACAGGAAGCGATTGCCGCGGTAGCCGATTACGACATCGGTCCCCTCTTCACTGCACCGCTGCATCCAGATAACGATGAAGGCAAGATCAGTGCCTACCTCTGTCCCGGTGGAACCGGCGGCACCAATATCACTGGCCCGTCTGTTGGTGATCCAACTACCGGTATCCTGTACATCACTTCGCACAAGGGCTGCGGCACTTTCGCCATCGTGCCCGGCGAGCAGGCTGACCTGCAGTATGAAGCGCCATCTGGCGTGACCCTGTCCCGCTACGCGGCAAGCCGCAGTGCAGGACGCGGACCTCGTCTGCAATCTGGTCTGCCGCTGTGGAAACCGCCCTACAGCCGCATCACCGCGATCGACATGAACACCGGTGAGCATCTGTGGATGATTCCCAGTGGTGAAACACCCGATCGCATCAAGAACAATCCGGCCCTGGCGGGTGTGGATATCGGGGAAACCGGAACCGGCAACCATGTCCCGATGGTGGTGACGCCCAACATGCTGATCTACAGCGATGTGGACAGCGATGGCGAAACTGCCCTGCTCTATGCCCTGGACAAGGCCACCGGTGAAGAACTTGCCCGCATCGAAGTGCCTGAGCGTAGCCGCTATGGTATGAGCACCTGGGTACACGAAGGTCGGCAGTATATCATCCTGCAGACCGGACCGACTTTGACCGCAATGGCGCTTCCCGATCACAACGCCGCTCCGGTCAGCGGTGGTCACTAGTTCAACCCACGAGCCAGTCAACAAAAAACCCGGCTGTGGCAACACAGCCGGGTTTTTTTATGGGCGTCAATCCGGGATGATGGACTGTGAGTGCACCGATCGGTGCGACTCAGGCATCCGGTGTGACGGCGGGCTGTTTCAGCCGCCTTCGCAGGGTCTGAAGCGTGCCCGTTGTCATCGCCACACCAAGCAACACAAGCAGGCAACCAAACAGCATGAACGCCGTGACCTGTTCGCCGAGAAAGAGCGATCCCCATAGAATGCTGAACAAGGGCACGAGAAACGTGACGGTGACCGCCCGGTAAGAACCGATACGATCGATCAGTCGGTAGAACAGAATATAGGCGAGCCCCGTGCACACGACACCGAGGCCGATGACGCTGAGCCAAATCCAACCCGTCGGCATGGTCTCGGGTTGCTTCCACACTGCCAACGGCGCCAGATACAGACTGCCGAAAAACAGGCTACCCCCGGTGACTGCGAGACCACTGACTCCTCGCAGTCGATGCGAGGTCAGATTGGCGGCGAGACCGTAGGAGGCTGATGCGACGAGGCCGGCAGCGATCGCCAGCAGATTACCCAGTGCCGGTGTTGCACTCTGCGGATCGAGCACGAGTACCACCACACCGCTGAATCCCAGCACCAGGCCGATGATCTGCGCGGACAGGAGTCGCTGGCGGAACATCAGAAACGCGAGGATGCCAGTGAAGAACGGCACGGTGGCGTTGAGGATCGAAGAGAAACCCGCCCCGAGGTGCAATGCAGCATAGGAGAACAGGCTGAAGGGAAGTGCCATATTGGCAAGACTGATGAAGGCAATCAGCTTCCAGTGTTGTCGCACCACGGGCAACTTGCCGCGGTACAAAAAGAACGGCAACAGAAACACGAAGCCGCACAACAACCGCATTTCCACCAGAAACAGAGGGCCGAAAACCGGAGCGGCGATGCGCTGAAACAGAAACGAGCCACCCCAGATCGCGGACAGCAGCAACAGGTCGGTGATGTCCCGTGCGCCGAGCTTGACGGTCAGATGATTCTGCATCAGTGGGTCCAGCCGCCGAGCGGCGACGATCAGGCTTTGGTGTTGTAGACAGTATTTGCCGCCGCGAGCGTCCCCTTGCTGTCGATGTCCATGCCCCGTGCGGCCAGCACATTGGCCAGTGCCGACAGGCAGAACAGAACATTCGTGCGATTGCTGGCGTAACCCATCAGTCCGATACGCCAGACTTTGCCGGCCAGCGCGCCGAGACCGGAACCGATTTCGAGATTGTATTCATTGAGCAAGGCATTACGCACGTCGGCATCGTTGATCGACGTCGGGAACGACACCGCATTCAACTGTGGCAAGCGTACGTCTTCGGCAACGACGAATCCGAGCCCCATGGCTTTGATGCCGGCGGCAAACGCCTGGTGATTCAGCGCATGACGTTGCCAGGCCTGCTCGAGTCCTTCTTCCTGGAGAATAACAAGCGCCTCATGCAGCGCATACAGGGAATTGATTGGCGCGGTATGATGATAAGCGCGCTTCGCTTCCGTGCCCCAGTACCCCATAACAAGGTTAAGGTCGAGGAACCAGCTCTGCACCTTGCGCTTGCGCGAACTGATCACCTTGGCGGCGCGATCAGAAAAACTCCCCGGTGACAGGCCGGGTACACAGGAGAGACACTTCTGGGTACCCGAGTAAATCGCATCGATGCCCCAGTCATCCACCTTCAGTTCGATGCCGCCGAGCGAGGTAACGGCATCGACGATGGAGAGACAATCGTATTTCTGGGCCAGCGCACACAAGGCCTCGGCATCACTGCGTGCACCGGTTGAAGTTTCCGCGTGCACAAACGCAAGCGCCTTGGCATCAGGGTTTTCGCTCAGGGCCTGCTCGGCCTTGTCTATATCCACTGTCTCGCCCCAGACATCTTCCACCATGATCGCTTGCGCGCCACAGCGTTCCGCGTTTTCTTTCATGCGCCCGCCAAATACGCCGTTCTGACAGATGATGACCTTGTCACCAGATTCCAGCAGGTTGGTGAACACGGTCTCCATGCCGGCCGAACCGGGTGCCGATACCGGCAGTGTCAGCTTGTTCTCTGTCTGAAAGGCGTACTGCAGCAGTGACTTCACTTCATCCATCATATCGATGAACACCGGATCGAGATGGCCAATCGTGGGACGCGACAGGGCTTCCAGAATGCGGGGATTCACATCAGACGGTCCCGGACCCATGAGCGTGCGAACGGGTGGATGAAAAGATTTGATCATGGCTTAAGTCCTGAGATTACGTGTGTAGGGTGCGTAAATGAAAAAGCCGATCTAACCAGGAGGGTGAGATCGGCTTTTGACAGCAGTATTAGCAGTGTTGCTTGGGCAAGACTTACTCTGCTGCAACTTCCTTCGCATTCGCGAGGTCGTCGCCGGCCTGCTCCGGACGATCGACGAGTTCGACGTAAGCCATGACGGCGTTGTCACCGGCTCGCTCGCCGCACTTCAGAATGCGGATGTAACCACCCGGACGATTGGCGTAGCGTGGTCCCAGTTCGCTGAACAGTTTGCCCACTGTGGCTTTGCTGCGCAGACGATTGAAAGCCAGACGGCGGTTCGCGACGCTGTCTTCCTTCGCCAGCGTGATCAGCGGCTCTGCAACCATGCGCAGTTCCTTCGCCTTGATCAGCGTAGTCTTGATAATTTCATGCTCGACCAATGACGAAGTCATATTGCGGAACATGGCTTTACGGTGCGAGCTGTTTCTGCTTAGCTGGCGACCACTGTTTCTGTGACGCATAACTTTATTCCTATTTTACGCGAGGCTTTCTCAGGCTGCGCGGTCGTCAGACTTGAGGCTTGATGGAGGCCAATTTTCCAGGCGCAGACCCAGTGAGAGACCACGGGTAGCCAGGACATCCTTGATTTCAGTCAGAGACTTCTTGCCAAGGTTTGGCGTCTTCAGCAATTCGACTTCAGTACGCTGAATCAAATCACCGATGTAGTAAATGTCTTCTGCTTTCAGACAGTTGGCTGAACGTACAGTCAGCTCCAGATCATCAACCGGTCGCAACAGAATCGGATCGATTTCGTCCTCGGCTTCTTCTGGCTCAGACACGATCTCACTCTGCAGGTCAACGAAGACCGCCAGCTGGTGCTGCAGAATTGTCGCCGCGCGACGGATCGCTTCTTCCGGCTCGATCGCACCGTTGGTTTCCAGGTCGATAATCAGCTTGTCGAGGTCGGTACGCTGTTCGACACGGGCATTCTCCACGGAATAAGACACGCGGATAACCGGGCTATAGGAAGCATCCAGCATCAGCTTGCCTACTGCGCGAGTCTCATCGTCATCGGCAGAACGAGAGTCAGCCGGCGAATAACCGCGACCCTTGCGAACTGTCAGGCGCATATTGATCGCGCCGTTGCTGTTCAGATGGGCGATGACGTGATCAGGATTGATGATTTCGACATCGTGATCAGTCTCGATATCCCCGGCAGTCACTGTGCCTGAGCCTTTCTTGGACAGGTTCAGAACCGCTTCATCCTTGTTATTCAGGATGACTGCTACCCCTTTCAGGTTCAGCAAAATCTCGATGACGTCTTCGCGGACACCTTCGATCGTGCTGTACTCGTGAACGACACCATCGATCTCGACTTCTTCAACAGCGCTGCCAGGCATGGATGACAGCAGAATTCGGCGCAGTGCATTTCCAAGGGTATGACCGAAACCGCGTTCCAGCGGCTCCAATACCACCTTTGAATGATACGTGTCGATCTCGTCGACCTGAATCACTTGCGGTGTTAAGAAGTCTGATAAAGAAAATTGCATGAAATCCACCCTTTGTGTGATTGTCACTACTTGGAATATAGCTCGACGATAAGGTTCTCGTTGATTTCTGCTGACAGATCGGCGCGGTCAGGCTTGCGCGTGAATTTGCCTTCCATCTTGCTTGTGTCAACAGTGACCCAATCAATCTGTGTTCGCTGTGAAGCTAAATCCAGAGCTGATTTGATTCGTAACTGTTCCTTCGCTTTCTGACGAATCGCAACCACGTCGCCCTCGCTTACCTTGTAAGAAGGGATATTGACGACTTCGCCATTCACCATGATGGACTTGTGTGATACCAGCTGGCGAGACTCGGAACGGGTAGAACCGAAACCCATACGGTAAACCACGTTATCCAAACGGCACTCGAGCAGTTGCAGCAGGTTCTCACCGGTTGCACCTTTCAGGCGGGCAGCTTCCTTGTAGTAGCCGCGGAATTGCTTTTCCAGGATTCCATAGGTGCGACGTACTTTTTGCTTTTCGCGCAATTGCACACCGTAGTCTGACAAACGACCGCGACGCTGGCCGTGTTGACCAGGAATTGTTTCTGTCTTGCATTTGCTATCGATCGGACGCACGCCACTCTTCAGGAACAGGTCTGTTCCTTCGCGACGGGACAGCTTGCACTTCGGGCCTAAATAACGGGCCATAATCTATTCTCCTGAATTAAACTCTGCGCTTCTTCGGCGGGCGACAACCATTGTGCGGGATAGGCGTCACATCAGTGATCAGGCCCACTTTCAAACCGCATCCGTTCAGGGCACGTACCGCAGACTCACGTCCTGGTCCGGGACCATTTACACGTACATCCAGACTTCTCAAACCATACAGTTCGATGGCTGCCTTGCCGGCCTTCTCCGCTGCAACCTGAGCAGCGAACGGCGTGCTCTTGCGAGAACCACGGAAACCGGAACCGCCGGCAGTCGCCCAGCTGAGTGCATTACCCTGACGATCGGTAATGGTAATGATGGTGTTGTTAAACGATGCATGAATGAATGCAATACCATCGATGACAGCTGTTCTTGCTTTCTTCTTTACCGTTTTTGCTGGGGTTGCCATAGTTCTATTCCGTCGATCTTCAGTTCTGTTTATGCCGGTTCAATGACCAGGCTGTCTAATGTCTTACTTGCGAATCGGCTTGCGCGGACCCTTGCGAGTGCGGGCATTGGTCTTGGTGCGCTGACCACGGACTGGCAGGCCACGACGATGACGAATGCCGCGATTGCAACCCAGATCCATGAGGCGCTTGATGTTCATGGACAGCTCACGACGCAGATCACCTTCAGTGGTCAGCTTCGCAACTTCGTTACGAATCTCATCCAGCTGCTCAGGTGTAAGCTCGACTGTCTTGGTAGACGGGGCGATGCCTGTCTTATCACAGATAGCCTGGGCTGTAGTAGGACCAATGCCATACACATAACGTAACGAGATTACGATATGCTTGTTGTCTGGTATGTTTACTCCGGCAATACGTGCCATATGTGCTCCGTTCTCTTCGCTCTAATCGCGTCTAAATCGTGAATGCGCTGGACTTAACCCTGACGCTGCTTGTGTCGTGGTTCTGCCTTGCAAATTACCCGCACGGAACCATTGCGCTTGATCATTTTGCAATTCCGGCAGATCTTCTTAACTGATGCTCTAACTTTCATATCCTATCTCCGTGTTCTCGCGGACTCCGATTACGGACTCCTAGATACCAGTGCGCCCATAGTTGCCGAGCTTTGATTTCTTCATCAGTGAGTCGTATTGATGGGACATCAAATGCGACTGGACCTGAGACCAGAAATCCATCGTTACCACCACTGAAATCAACAGCGCCGTACCACCGAGGTTGAACGGAACGTTGGCCAGCATCTGAATAAAATTAGGCAGCAGACATACCAGCGTGATGTAGATCGCGCCGAACATTGTCAGTCGCGTAATAACACCATCGATGTATTTTGCCGTCTGCTCACCCGGACGAATGCCTGGAATAAAGGCGCCCGACCGCTTCAGGTTCTCCGCCACGTCTCTCGGATTGAACACGAGAGCGGTGTAGAAGAAACAGAAAAACATGATCATGACGCTGAAAATAATGATGTACAGCGGCTGACCGGGTCCAATCAACAATGCCAGATCCTGCAACCATTCGGAGCCCTCGGTCTGGCCAAACCATTGACCGAGTGACGCCGGGAACAACAGGATGCTGCTGGCGAAAATCGCCGGAATTACACCAGCCATGTTTATCTTCAGGGGCAGGTGGCTTGCCTGTGCCTGATACATCTTTCTGCCTTGCTGTCGCTTCGCATAGTTCACTGTAATGCGACGCTGGGCGCGCTCCACATACACGATGCAGGCAACGACGCCAATGGCGATCAGACCGACAACGATCAACAGAACTCCGTTGATCTGGCCTTCATAGGCCTGTGTCAGTGAGGTGCCGATCGCAGCCGGGAAGCCTGCCACGATTCCGGCAAAAATCAGCATCGAGATACCGTTGCCGATGCCCTTCTCAGTAATCTGCTCACCCAGCCACATCAGGAACATCGCACCCGTTACCAGGGAGATGATCGCCGTGACATTGAATGCGATACCCGGTGCGTACGCCATTGGCGCCAACAGCCCGACTGTCATGCCGGTACCCTGAACCAATGACAATGCCAGTGCACCATATCGTGTGTACTGCGTGATCTTGCGACGTCCGGATTCGCCTTCCTTCTTCAACTGGTCGAGCTGCGGGCTGACTGCGCTCATGAGTTGCATGATGATCGACGCCGAGATGTAAGGCATGATCCCCAGTGCCAGAATGCTCATGCGCTCCAGCGCTCCGCCACCGAACATGTTGATCATGTCGGTGAACGTACCCTGCTGCTGCGTGAAAAACGCTGACAGCTGAATCGGATCGATACCCGGAACCGGAATGTGCGTGCCGATACGATAGACGACAATCGCCATCATCAGGAAAAACAGGCGTGACTTGAGCTCGCCAAGGCCGGCGCCAATGTTTTCCGGTGTAATGTTCGGTCGATTTGCCATCAGTTCGTTCTACAACTCTCTCGTCCCTGCCTCAAAGATTGCTCTCGTGATGCCAGGGCATGTCGATTAATTTTCGCTTAACCTTCAGTTTTCGCTGGCTTCTTCTTCAGCTTCTTTACTTTCTCTTTGGCTACCACATCGATCACCTTGCCGCCGGCTGCTTCGATCGCAGCTCGCGCACCCTTGGTGACGCCGATGCCTTGCAGCGTAACGGCTTTAGTGACTTCGCCAGACAGCATGACCTTGACGCGGGTAATGCCGGCAGTAATCAGGTTGGCCTTGCGCAGTGCTTCGATATCGATGACATCAGCCTTGACCTTATTCAGCTCGGAAGTTCGCACTTCTGCTGTCACGCGGCTAACGCGTGAAGTGAAACCGAATTTCGGCAGACGCATCTGCAAAGGCATTTGACCGCCTTCGAAACCCGGAGAAACGGTGCCGCCTGAGCGCGCCTTTTGGCCCTTGTGACCCTTGCCGCTGGTTTTGCCGAGACCGCTGCCGATACCGCGACCAACACGACGCTTGGCGTGGGTGCTACCGGGAGCTGGGCTTAAAGTATTCAATTGCATGTGCTAATCCTCAGACGATGGCAAGCAGGTAGCTGACTTTGTTAATCATGCCACGCACCGCGGCTGTGTCTTCCAGCTCAACGGTCTGATGCATGCGCTTCAACCCCAGGCCTTGCAGGCACGCCTTGTGCTTGGGCAGGGCTCCAATGGGACTACGTACCAGTGTTACTTTGACTGTGTTCTTGGCCATTTGACTAACCTATTTCCGGACCGGTTTTATCCGGTGATTTCTTCAACTGTTTTACCGCGCTTGGCCGCGATGTCTTCAGGCGCACGCATATCACGCAGACCCTTGAAAGTGGCGCGAACGACGTTTACCGGGTTGGTAGAGCCGTAGCATTTCGCCAGTACGTTCTGCACACCAGCCAATTCCAGGATTGAACGCATTGCACCACCGGCGATGACACCAGTACCTTCAGAAGCTGGCTGCATGTAAACCTTGGACGCGCCGTGAGCCGCCTTGATCGGATACTGCAGGGTGTGGCCATCGAGGTTCACACTGATCATGTTGCGACGGGCTGACTCCATCGCCTTCTGGATAGCCAGTGGCACTTCACGAGCCTTGCCACGGCCGAATCCAACGCGACCGTTGCCATCGCCCACAGCAGTCAGTGCAGTGAATGCGAAGATTCGACCACCCTTGACCACCTTGGCAACGCGGTTTACCTGAATCAGTTTTTCCTGCAGGCCTTCTTCGTTCTTACCTGGCTCGTCTTTAAATGCCATAATTCAACCCTTAAAATTCCAATCCGCCTTCGCGTGCGGCTTCGGCCAATGCCTTGACTCGCCCGTGATAGGCATATCCTGAACGATCAAAAGCAACCTTATCGATACCCGCTGCCTTGGCGCGCTCGGCGATCAATTTCCCGACTACACCCGCTGCGGCGATATTGCCTGTTTTGCCACCGATACCCGCTTTACCAACAGTCGATGCGCTGGCGAGGATCTGATCTCCAGAAGGCGAAATAATCTGAGCATAGATGTGTCGCGGTGAGCGATACACACACAGACGATTCACTTTCAATTCGCTGATCTTTGATCTTGCGCGTTTTGCCCGGCGCAAACGAGCTACTTTCTTGTCGTTCATCGTTTATGCCCTATTTCTTCTTCGCTTCTTTTCTGTATACACGTTCGCCAGCATAGCGAATGCCCTTGCCCTTATAGGGCTCAGGTCGTCGGAAATCCCGAATCTCTGCTGCGACCTGTCCAACTAATTGCTTGTCTGCACCTTTCAACACGATCTCGGTCTGGGACGGAGTATCGGCTGTCACACCTTCTGGCAACTTATAGTCGATCGGGTGTGAATAGCCCAGAGTCAGGTTGATTGTTGAACCTTGTGCCTTCGCACGGTAACCGACGCCTTGCAGCTCCAGCTTCTTCTCAAAACCGGCGCTAACACCCTGCACCATGTTTTGGATCAGTGCGCGGAATGTTCCAGCCATCGCATTCGCTTCCCGCGTGCCGTCCTTTGCCTTCACCTTCAGCAAATCACCTTCCTGGGAGACACCGATGGACTTGTGCAACTGCAGCTGCAGGTTGCCCTTGCTGCCCTTCACCGAGATCTGGGAGTCGGTCAGTTTGATTTCTACACCCTTGGAAATTTCCACCGGGTTGTTTGCTACTCTAGACATAGTCTTTACTCTGTCGCTAACTCGTTACTTGGTACGAAAAATGGCCTTTAGAATACTGTGCACAACAGTTCGCCACCGATGCCGGCAGCTCTGGCTTGACGATCAGTCATCAGGCCCTTGTTGGTTGAGAGAATAGCGACTCCCAGACCAGCACGAATGCTCGGAATATCTTCCTGGCTGCGGTAATTACGCAGACCCGGACGGCTGACACGCTTGATTTCTTCGATTACCGGCTTGCCACGATAATATTTCAGGTCGACGCTGATCTCGGGTTTGCCATTGTTATCGTTAACGGAAAAACCAGCGATGTAGCCTTCGCTCTTCAGTACTTCACTCAATGCCACTTTCTGCTTGGAAGACGGGCAGGTGATTTTCGGCAACTTGGCCATTTGCGCATTGCGAATGCGAGTCAGGAAATCGGCGATTGGATCTGTCATGCTCATAAGTTTCTCCTGACTACCAGCTTGCCTTAGTCAAACCAGGCACATCGCCACGCATGGCGGCTTCGCGCAGTTTGTTACGGCAGAGCCCAAATTTGCGATAGACGCCGTGTGGACGTCCGGTAATTCTGCAGCGACGTACCTGGCGTACCGGGCTGGCGTCACGTGGCAGCTTCTGTAATTTCACCTGTGCTGCCCACTTCTCGTCGTCGCTGGCAGTCTGGCTGCTCAGCACGGCTTTGAGGGCGGCACGCTTCGCGGCGAACTTCGCCACGGTTTGAGTACGCTTGGTTTCGCGCGCAATCATCGATGTTTTTGCCATCTTAGGACTCCTTGCCTGCGTCAGCTGAAGCGGATGCAGGTGATGACCCTCGGAAAGGGAAGCGAAGAGCGGTGAGCAACGCACGACCTTCTTCGTCATTGACTGCAGTAGTTGAAATCGTAATATCCATGCCGCGCAGCTTGTCGATCTTGTCGTAATCGATTTCCGGGAAGATGATCTGCTCGCTCACACCCATGGCGTAGTTGCCACGACCATCAAAAGATCGTGGGTTCAGGCCGCGGAAGTCGCGGATACGCGGAATCGCGATACCAACCAGACGCTCCAGAAATTCATACATGCGCTCACCACGCAGAGTCACCTTGGCACCTACTGGCCAGCCTTCGCGGATCTTGAAACCAGCGATAGACTTGCGTGCCTTCGTAATCACGACTTTCTGACCGCTGATCGCAGTCAGGTCTTCTGCGGCGCTATCCAGAATTTTCTTGTCTGCCACCGCTTCACCCAGACCCATGTTCAGAACAACCTTGGTTATTCTTGGCACGCGCATCGGGTTGTCGTAACCAAACTGCTTGGTTAACGCCGGGACTACTTCTTTTGTATAAAACTCTTTCAGTTGAGCCATGATCGGCAACCTATAATCTCTTAGTTAATCTATGTCTTGACCGTTTGACTTGAAAACCCGCTTCTTGTCACCGCTTTCGAGAACCTTGATGCCAACGCGATCAGCCTTGTTGGTTTCGGGATTGAAGATCGCCACATTGGAAATATCCAGTGCCGCTTCTCTCTCAACGATGCCACCAGGCTGGCCCGCATTCGGGTTAGGCTTGGTGTGACGCTTGACCATGTTCACGCCGGCAACGACTACTTTGTCCTTACCCACAAGGCGGGTCACGGTTCCACGCTTGCCCTTGTCCTTCCCTGTGATCACAATCACTTCATCATCACGTTTTAATTTGCGCATCTTCGCCTCTGTCCTTCAGATCTGCTTCTTATAGCACTTCAGGTGCTAATGAAATAATTCGCATGAATTTCTCGGTACGCAGCTCTCGTGTCACAGGACCGAAGACGCGCGTACCAATCGGGGCATCCTGATTGTTCAGCAGGATTGCCGCGTTATCGTCAAACTTGATCAGTGAACCGTCGCCGCGACGTACGCCTTTCTTGGTGCGCACAACGAGAGCAGTCAAAACCTGACCTTTTTTCACCTTTCCGCGAGGAATGGCTTCTTTAACAGTGACTTTGATAATGTCACCAATTCGTGCATAACGGCGGTGAGATCCCCCCAACACCTTGATGCACATGACACGTCGGGCGCCGCTGTTGTCGGCGATGTCTAGCATTGACTGTACTTGAATCATCGATTCACTCCACCTTGCATCCGCCCTGACTCAGGGTCGATTGCAGATCCTTTTCTGTGTTACCTGGTTAAACCTGCAACGCCCTTTCGTCGATCGACACCAAAGACCAAGACTTGGTTTTGGAGATAGGACGCACTTCCTTAATAGTTACTTCATCGCCCGGCATGCACTCGTTGTTCGCATCGTGTGCGTGCAATTTTGTAGAGCGCTTAACGATCTTGCCGTAAACAGGATGCTTTACCCGTCGCTCAACCAGGACAACGATAGACTTGTCCATCTTGTTGCTGACTACGCGTCCTGAGACAGTGCGAGCAGCTTTTTCTTGATTCTCACTGGCCGACATAATTAGGCCTCACTTCTCTGTTTTTCACTGATAATGGTTTTTACGCGAGCGATGTCCTTTCTCACTGTTGAGATCAGGTGAGTCTGGCCCAGTTGCCCGGTATTCTTCTGCATGCGGTAGTTGAACTGATCCTTGTACAGGTCATTCAGCTGTGTCTGCAGCTCTGCTACAGATTTTTCGCGCAATTCGTTGCCTTTCGCTTTCATTACATTACCGTCCGCTTAACGAAGGCTGTTTTAAAGGGCAGTTTTGCCGCAGCCAGTGTGAAGGCTTCGCGTGCAATCGTCTCGTCAACACCTTCCATTTCAAACATAACTCGACCTGGCTGAATCTGGGCTACCCAGTATTCAACACTACCCTTACCTTTACCCTGACGTACTTCCAGGGGCTTCTGTGTGATTGGCTTGTCCGGAAATACCCGAATCCAGATCTTGCCGCCACGCTTGACGTGTCGTGTCATGGCTCGACGTGCCGCTTCGATCTGACGCGCAGTCAGTCGGCCGCGGCCCATAGCCTTCAAGCCGAATTCGCCAAAATCTACGTTACTGCCGCGCTGAGAAAGGCCCCGATTGCGGCCCTTCATCATCTTGCGAAATTTTGTACGCTTTGGTTGTAACACGTCTCTAATCCTCTAATTGGTCTTGGCTTGTGCCGGTGCAGCGAGTTCGCCAAGATCCAGAATTTCACCCTTGAATATCCATACCTTGACACCGATGATGCCGTAGGTTGTGCTTGCTTCAGACGTTGCATAGTCGATATCGGCGCGCAGGGTGTGCAGTGGTACTCGACCTTCGCGGTACCATTCTGAACGTGCAATCTCGGCACCACCCAGACGACCACCAACTTGTATCTTGATGCCTTCGGCACCCTGACGCATGGCGTTCTGTACGGCACGCTTCATGGCGCGACGGAACATGACGCGTCGCTCCAGCTGCTGGGCCACGCTGTCTGCTACCAACTGGGCATCCAGATCCGGCTTGCGAATTTCTTCGATATTGATCTGAACAGGCACACCCATCTTCTTCGCAAGAATATTGCGCAGCGTCTCGACGTCTTCGCCTTTCTTGCCAATCACGATACCCGGGCGCGCTGTGTAAATCGTCAGCTTGGCTGACTGCGCAGGCCGTTCGATATCAACGCGAGAGACCGAGGCACTCGCCAGGCGTTTCTTGACGAACTCACGAACTTGCATATCGACGAGCAGGTTGTCTGCGTAAGCAGGACCTTCGGCATACCAGATAGAGGTGTGCTTCTTGACGATTCCAAGGCGAATACCAGTTGGATGTACTTTTTGACCCATCCGAATCTCCTAGCGATCTGCGACTTTAATTGTTATGTGACAGGAACGCTTGAGGATGCGATCGGCGCGACCCTTTGCTCTTGGCATAATGCGTTTCATAGTCATGCCTTCATCAACACAAATTGTTGACACTTTTAATTCATCGACATCGGCGCCTTCATTGTGCTCGGCGTTGGCGATGGCGGAGTTCAATACCTTCTTGATTATTGCCGCGCCTTTCTTCGGGCTATAGGACAACAATGCAAGTGCTTCCTCGACACCCTTGCCGCGGATCTGGTCGGCTACCAGACGCGCCTTCTGGGCGGAGAGTCGGGCACCTTTTAATCTTGCTGCTACTTCCATAATCAATTCCCCTAGCGCGCTTTCTTGTCTGCAGAGTGACCGCGATACGTGCGCGTCGCTGCAAACTCGCCTAATTTATGGCCAACCATGTCTTCGTTAATCGATACGGGCACGTGCTGACGGCCATTGTGTACAGCAATCGTCAGGCCAATCATCTCCGGAGAGATCATTGAGCGGCGGGACCAGGTCTTGATGGGACGCTTGTCATTGGCGTCAGCCGCAACCTGAACCTTCTTCATCAGGTGAAGATCTATAAAAGGGCCTTTCTTCAGTGAACGTGGCACGACTCTATTCCTCTATCAACAGCTTATCGGGTTGATTTTCTGCGGCGAACGATCATGTCGCTAGTTCGCTTGTTAGTTCTTGTCTTGTAACCCTTGGTTGGAGTACCCCAGGGTGAAACCGGATGACGGCCACCGGAAGTTCTACCTTCACCACCACCATGCGGGTGGTCAACCGGGTTCATGGCAACACCGCGCACTGTCGGACGTACGCCTCTCCAACGCTTGGCACCGGCCTTACCCAGTGAGCGCAGGCTATGTTCGCCATTGGAGACTTCGCCCATGGTGGCGCGACAATCGGATAATACTTTGCGCATCTCGCCTGAACGCAGTCGCAGTGTGGCGTAGTCGCCTTCACGTGCAACCAGCTGCAGGGAGGTGCCGGCACTGCGCGCAATCTGCGCACCCTTGCCCGGCTTCATCTCGACGCAGTGCACTGTGCTACCCAGCGGAATGTTCCGCAGCGGCAGGCAGTTGCCCTGGCTGATCGGGGCATCTTCACCGGAGAACAGCTTGTCACCGGCCGCGATCTTTGCAGGCGCGATAATGTAGCGTCGCTCACCGTCGGCGTATTTCAGCAGCGCGATGTTGGCTGAGCGGTTCGGGTCATACTCGAGACGCTCAACAACCGCAGGAATTCCATCCTTGTTGCGACGGAAATCGATGATGCGGTACTTCTGTTTGTGACCACCACCCGCATGACGACGAGTGATACGGCCTGTGTTATTGCGTCCGCCGGTCTTGCCCTGAACTGTTGTCAGTGGCGCATAAGGAGCACCCTTGTGCAGGTCGGGATTAACGACCTTGACGACAAAGCGGCGGCCTGGCGATGTAGGTTTACACTTGACTACTGGCATGACTTACCCCTTAACCGATATCCGCAAAGTCGATCTCTTGACCGGCTTCGAGTCGGACGTAGGCTTTCTTCCAGTCCGATTTTTTTCTAATTTTGCCGCGCGCAGTTCGCTTGGTCTTGCCTTTCACGCGCAGTACCTGAAGCTCATCCACGGCCACATTGAATAACTTTTCAACCGCTTCCCGAATCTCGGGTTTGGTTGCGTTCAATGCCACCTTGAAGGTGTATTGATTGTTGTTTTCACTCAGCAGCGTTGATTTCTCGGAAACGTGCGGGCCCAGAATTACTGCGTAAAGACGTGCGTTGTTCATGACAACATCTCCTCTACTTGCTTGAGCGCAGGAACTGTTATCAAAACTTTCTCAAATCCGATCAGACTGACAGGATCCAGACCGGCGACATCCAGTACATCAACCTTGTGCAGGTTACGGGCGGCCAGGTACAGGTTTTCTTCGACAGACTCGGCAACGATTAACACGTTCTCGAGATCGAATTCCTTCAGCTTGCTGACGAGTGCCTTGGTTTTGTGAGATTCCAGAGCGAATTCATTCACGACAAGAAGACGATCCTGACGAATCAGTTCGGACAGGATGCACTGCATCGCGCCCCGATACATTTTCTTGTTCAGTTTCTTGGAGTGATCCTGAGGTCGTGCCGCGAAGGCAACACCACCGCTGCGCCAGATCGGGCTGCGGATGGTACCTGCGCGGGCACGGCCTGTGCCCTTTTGGCGGAACGGCTTACGTCCACCACCGGCGACCTCAGAGCGGGTCTTTTGCTTGACAGTACCCTGTCTGGCGCCAGCCATATAGGTCACAACGGTCTGGTGAACCAGTGCTTCGTTGTACTCGCGTCCGAAAGATCCGTCGGAGAGTGATATTTTTTCTGTGCCCGTCTTCTTGCCGGGCATCGCAAGACTTAATTCCATTGCTTACTTACCCCTTGGCCTTAGTCGATGGACGGACTATTACATTGGAACCGGTAGCACCTGGCAGTGCACCTTTAATAAGAAGAAGATTGTTTTCGGTGTCGACTCGAACGACTTCGAGTGATTGGATTGTGCTTCTGACATTGCCCATTTGACCGGACATTTTCTTGCCTTTCCATACGCGACCGGGGGTCTGGTTTTGACCGATGGAGCCCGGTACACGGTGAGACAGTGAGTTACCGTGTGAGGCGTCGCCCATGGTGAAGTTATGGCGTTTAATCGTGCCCTGGAAACCCTTACCTTTGGAGGTACCCGTCACATCGACTTTCTGGCCCACAGCAAACAGATCAACCTTGATCTCGCTGCCCTGTGCCAGCGCGGACGTGTCCTCGCCTTCGGTGCGGAATTCCCACAGGCCGATGCCAGCTTCGGTGTTCGCTTTCGCAAAGTGACCTGCAAGCGCCTTGGTTACATGAGAAGAACGGCGCGACCCCGTAGTCACCTGAATGGCACTGTAGCCATCAGTCTCCGGAGTCTTAATTTGTGTAACCCGGTTCGGTTGTACTTCTACAACTGTGACAGGTACAGACAAGCCTTCTTCAGTGAAAACGCGGGTCATGCCGCTTTTTCGACCGACTAATCCAATTGACATTATATAAACCTCATCGTGTATGGGGCTGAGACCCGCTATGGCCGCTGACGCGTTACACTATGTTGGTTACCGCTTGGGTAACATGATGTTTCAGATACCTGTGGTGCTCGTGATGAACACCGGCACTGAATCTTTTTTTACCGAACCCGGCTAAAACTGCGTTTTAAACCTAGCCCAGACTAATCTGTACTTCCACGCCCGCCGCCAGTTCCAGCTGCATCAAGGCGTCCACAGTCTTCTGTGTCGGCTCGACGATATCCAGCAAGCGCTTGTGCGTGCGAATTTCATACTGATCTCGCGCATCCTTGTTCACATGCGGAGAAATCAAAATCGTGTAACGCTCTTTATTGGTGGGCAGCGGGATCGGTCCGCGTACCTGAGCACCAGTGCGTTTCGCTGTATCGACGATTTCCTGGGTAGATTGATCAATCAGCCGATGATCGAAGGCCTTGAGCCGAATTCTGATACGCTGACTTTGCATCTACCTTAAACTCCAGAAAAAATTCTTATAAATGAACCAGTTACAACAAATTTTTAAGGCGCCCGTTTTTCAAACGCCAAAAAAGGATGCGAATGTTAAAGTTTCGGCCCTGAGCTGTCAAGGGAAAGCCGCCTGAAAGCCGCTTTTTCTCTGCCTTTCTGCTCAATTCAGGGCAGCGTCGGCCGACCCCGTTTTCCGCCCAGTTTTCCCCTGAACAAGCCGGGAAAAGCTGCCCAATTTTTGATCAATCCAACCCGAACAGCGTCAGTGAAAGCCCCTTTCAGCTATCCCGGTAGACTGCCCGGTCCTGATCGCGACAGGCCTGCGCCGCTCCGCGTTGCCTTCACTCCCGAAAAAGCCCTGCAAAACGGTCTTTTTCGCTCACTCAGCGCTGGCCTTTGATCGTCGCCATCAGGATCAGGCAGCCTCCCTGGAAGCTCGACAGAGCCAGTGACCCATTCAATCAAAGCCGCTCCAAAGTAAGTGAGCACTCACTACATCGAAGGGTCAACCCCAAGCAGCGCGCGAGGAGCCGGGGAACAAGGCAAAAGCATTTTTCAGCTGGGGA
>Ga0222714_10002147_pt1 | contig 21326 bp, 21 predicted proteins | sample C33_3DmetaG_FD_165048 | JGI IMG/M metagenome (GOLD analysis project Ga0222714, IMG submission 165048) | Estuarine water microbial communities from San Francisco Bay, California, United States - C33_3D | ecosystem: Environmental > Aquatic > Marine > Unclassified | place: USA: California...
TTGACAAAGATTTAAAAACTGTCCCATGCAATTTGTCTTCTGATGGTTTACATGTTGAACGTATACCAGAAAGAATGGCTGACTATTGGTTTATGATACAAACATTAACTGGTGATAAAGTAGATGGTTATGATGGTGTAGATGGCATAGGTATAAAGACTGCTGAGAAACTTATTAAGAAGTATACTAACGTTCCCCTTTTAGACTTATGGAAAATAGTCAAAAAAATATACATTGAAAAAGGTTACACTGAGGCTGAAGCATTACAACAAGCTAGAGTTGCACGTATACTTAGACACGGTGAATACAATAAAAAAACAGGAGAAGTAAAATTATGGACAATATAAAAAACCCGTTACATTACAATAAAGGTAGCATAGAACCTATAGATTATATAGTTGCTAATCAGTTATCTTATTGCGAAGGTAATGTTATTAAGTATGTAACACGTTGGAGATACAAAGGACATGGAATAGAAGATTTAAAAAAAGCTAAACAATACATTGATTTTATTATTGATAAAGAGGCTGCAACAAAAGTAACAGATACAAAAGATGCTTGAACATAAACATATTATTATTAGAGCGACTGTTAAAAAACCACCTATACAAGTAGATGTTATTAAACAATGGGTTAGAAATTTAGTAGAAAAATTAAACATGAAACCATTGGGTGATACTGTTGCAGTCTATGTAGACAAAGAAGGTAACAGAGGTCTTACTTGTTTACAAGCTATTGAAACATCACACATTGTACTTCATTCATGGGATGAAGATACACCTGCTGTTGTACAATTAGATGTATATACTTGTAGTCATTTAAATAAACAAACAGTGTTTGATGCTTTAAATAAATTTGAACCAATTGAAATTAATTACTTAACATTGAATAGAGAAAACCATTTAGAAATAATACACATATGATAGATTACGAAAGAGATAACTTACTTACTGATTTTGGTAAGACAACATTAAAAGATAGATATTTATTAGCCAATGAAACTTCACCACAAGAAGGATTTATGCGAGCGGCAAAAGCTTTTTCTGATAATGAAGAAATGGCACAAAGAATATATGAGTATGCTTCTAAACTTTGGTTTATGTATTCAACGCCTGTTTTGTCTAACGCCGGTAGTAAAAGAGGCATGCCTATTTCATGCTTCTTAAATTATGTAGGTGATAGTAGAGAAGGATTAACAGGACATTACACAGAGAACGCTTGGCTTGCTTCTGTTGGTGGTGGCATTGGTGGTTACTGGGGACATGTAAGAAGTGATGGAACACAAACTTCTGGTGGTTCACAGTCCTCAGGTTCAATACCTTTTTTACATGTAGTTGACAGTGAGATACTTGCTTTCTCTCAAGGTAAAACTAGAAGAGGAAGTTATGCAGCATACATGGATATATCACACCCAGAAATAATAGAGTTTTTAGAAATGAGAAAACCTAGTGGTGGTGATGTACATAGAAAATGTTTAAACTTACATCATGGTGTAAATATATCAGATGAGTTTATGCAGTTAATAGACAACTGTATTAAAGAACCTACGTATGATGATAGTTGGAATTTGATAGACCCACACACTAAACAAATTGTTAGAACTATATCAGCTAGAGATTTGTGGTTAAAAATATTAGAGACAAGAGTTGCCACTGGTGAGCCTTATGTTTCATACATTGATACAGTGAATGAAGCATTGCCTGAAACACAAAAAAAACTTGGATTAAAAGTACATCATTCAAATCTTTGTACTGAAATAACTTTACCTACAGATGAGAATAGAACAGCAGTTTGTTGTTTGTCTTCTGTAAACTTAGAAAAGTATGATGAATGGAAGAATGATAAATTATTTATTCCTGATTTAATTAGGTTCTTAGATAATACTTTACAGTATTTTATTGACAAAGCACCTAATGAATTATTTAGAGCTAGGTTTAGTGCAAGCAATGAAAGAAGTTTAGGTTTAGGTGCTATGGGTTTTCATGCATACTTACAATCTAAAGGTATTGCTTTTGAAGGTGCACTTGCTAAGTCATTAAATTTAAAAATATTTAAAAGTATTAAAGAGCAAGCTGTAGAAGAAAGTAAAAGACTAGCAGTAAAAAGAGGTGAAGCACCTGACATGGAAGGTACTGGTATGCGTAATGCACACTTGTTAGCAATAGCGCCTAACGCTTCTAGTTCTATAATTTGTGGTACAACTTCACCATCAATAGAACCTTACAGAGCAAATGCATATGTACAAAAAACTATGTCTGGTTCATTCTTGGTTAAGAATAAATATCTTGAAAAAATATTAGAGAAAAAAGGTATTAACAATGATAAAACTTGGACATCTATTTTAGCTAACAGAGGTTCAGTTTTACATTTAAAAGAATTATCTGATAATGAAAAAGATATATTTAAAACTGCAATTGAAATTAATCAGCAATGGATAATAGAACACGCGGCAGACAGACAACAATACATTTGTCAAGGACAATCTGTTAATGTTTTTGTACCGGCTGATGTAAACATTAAAGAACTACATGACATACATATGTTGGCTTGGAAGAAAAAGCTAAAGACTTTGTATTATTGTCGTTCAGAAGCAATCAAACGTGCTGAATTAGTTTCTAAAAAAGTAGAAAGAACAATCATACCAGAAGCTGATTGTTTAGCATGTGAGGGATAATGACAGACAGTGGATTATTTGATGGTGTAAATTACAAGCCTCTTAAAAAGAAAAAAAGAAACAAGGGGGTTTTATGTCATCATTCTAATAAAAAACAATCAGTGCTATGGACAGTTTATCATACTGTCCTAGCATTTGAATTATTAATTTTAATTATAATAGAAGGAGTAGAATTATTTTATGGGTTTTAATAGTTATAAAATAAGAGATGGTAAACATATTCCATCTAAAAAGTTTAAAGAAAATTGGAATGATATTTTTGGTAAAGACAAAACTAAAGAAGAATTACCAAAAGAAGAACAAGATTATATCAAGGAGTTAGAAAAAAAGATATGAGTTTATTTGATACAAGAACGTACTACAAACCATTTGATTATGGTTGGGCTTTTGAAGCTTATGACATGCAACAAAAAATGCATTGGCTTCCAAGCGAAGTTCCTTTACATGAAGATGTAAGAGATTGGAATGAAAGATTAACAGTAGAAGAAAAAAATTTAATAGGACAAATATTAAAATTCTTTACACAAGGTGACGTAGATATTGCGCAAGCTTATCTTGATAAGTACATCCCTAAGTTTAAAGCGCCTGAGGTTAGAATGATGTTGTCTGCTATTGCAACAAGTGAAGCTAACCATGCACATAGTTATTCATTATTAAATGATACTATTGGTTTACCTGATAAAGAATACAAAGCATTTCAAGAATATAAAGAAATGGCTAATAAACATGAATACTTATTTACTTCTAAAGGTAAAGGTTTAGAAGGAATGGCACGAGAGATAGCATGTTTCTCAGCGTTTGGTGAAGGTTTACAATTGTTTGCATCATTTGTTATGTTATTAAACTTTCAAAGATATGGCAGAATGAAGGGTATGTGCCAAATTGTTACGTGGTCTATCAGAGATGAGACACACCATGTTGAAAGCATGATTAAATTATTTCATCAATTAATAAAAGAAAACCCAAATATTTGGACAGAAAAATTTAAAGCAAGTATTTATCAAACATGTAGAGACATGGTAGATTTAGAAGATAAGTTTATTGATTTAGCATTTACAATGGGTGGTATCAGAGGACTTAAAGCTGAAGAAGTTAAACAATATATTAGGTATATTGCTGACAGAAGACTGTTACAATTGTCTTTAAAACCTAATTATGGTGTAAAAGATAATCCTTTAGGTTGGTTAGACTGGGTTTTAAATGGTGTAGAACACGCTAATTTCTTTGAAAACAGAGCTACTGAGTATAACAAAGGTACCATAACCGGTAACTTGTGGGACTAAAGTGCCCTTTTTAGAAGAAAACAATATGATTGACCAAGATGATTTAGTGTTACCACAAACAGTAGATGAATTAGTTAAACTTTTAAACGAAGTTTACCCTGAAAAATCACCGTCTGTTAATGATAAAACTAATGAAATATATTTTAAAGCAGGTCAACGTGATGTTGTTAAGTTTATTAATACGTTAAAAGAGAGGACAGAGAAATAATTATGTGTATGTCAGCACCTAAGGTACCTCAAGTTCAGCCGGCTCCGCCGCCTGCACCTCAGGCTCCAATTGAAGAAACTAAAGCACCTACTGTAGAAACTGCTGTAGAAAGTGGTAAAGAAACAGAAGTACTTAAAAAGAAAAAAGCAGGTACATCCGCTTTACAAACTTCTTCTGGTTTAAATATACCTACAGTTTCAGGTTTAAATATAACTTAATATTATGTATTATAATAATATGTTACAACAAAGCGCTAAAGAGCGCTACGAAACTTTAAAACAACACAGAGAACATTTCTTAGACAGAGCTCAAGAATGTAGTGAGCTAACAATTCCATCATTAGTACCGCCAGATGGATTTCATTCCTCAACAGATTTATACAATCCTTTTCAATCGGTAGGCGCAAGAGGTGTTAACAATTTAGCATCTAAGCTTTTATTATTATTACTACCACCTAACTCCCCATTTTTTAGATTATCAATTTCAGGAAACGCTAAAAAAGATTTAGACCAACAAAAAGAAATTAAGTCAGAAGTAGAAAAATCTTTAGCAACTATTGAAAGAGAAGTGTCAAGTAAAATAGAACAACTTGCTTTAAGAGTTAGTGTGTTTGAAGCGCTTAAACATCTTATTGTTGCAGGTAACGTATTAACTTATCTTCCTAAAAAAGGAAACATGAGAGTATTCCCTCTTACAAATTTTGTATGTAAAAGAGATGCGTCTGGAAATATTATTGAAATAGTTATTAAAGAAACTATTCATCCAACATATTTAGATGGTAGTACATTAGAAAGAATTTCAGAATTTGAAGATTACAAACCAGATGAAGAATGTGATTTATATACACACATTTATAAAATGGATGATAAAAAGTTTTACACTTGTCAAGAAGTTAAAGGTGTTAAAATAGAAAGTTCTATTGGTACATACCCTATTGATAGTTTACCATACCAAGCATTAAGAATGGTTAGAGTAGACAATGAAGATTATGGTAGAGGATATGTAGAAGAATTTTTAGGTGATTTAAAATCATTAGAAGGTTTATCACAAGCACTTGTAGAAAGTGCGGCGGCTTCTTCTAAAGTAGTATTTATGGTTAGACCTAATTCTGTAACTAGAAAAAAAGATTTAGCTAACACTAGAAACGGTGATATTATTACAGGTAGTGCAGATGATGTTGCTGTATTACAATCACAAAAACAATATGATTTACAAGTAGTTGAAAGAAGTATTTCTAAATTAGAAGAAAGAATGTCTTATGCTTTCTTATTAAATACGGCAATACAAAGAGATGCTGAAAGAGTAACAGCACAAGAAATTAGATACATGGCACAACAATTAGAAACGGCTATGGGTGGAATATATTCTTTATTGTCTCAAGAATTTCAATTACCTTTGGTGACCATATTAATGAAAAGAATGTCTCAAGCAAATGAGATACCGTCATTACCTAAAAACTCTGTTAAGCCTACAATTATTACAGGTGTAGAAGCTTTAGGTAGAGGTAATGATTTACAAAAATTAAGAGAATTTGTTGCTGAGATTGCAAACTTAGCACAAGTAAATCCTCAAGTAGTTCAAACATTAAATACTCAGGATTTGATAAAACGGATTGCTACTGGTTTAGGCATTGATACTGAAGGACTTGTTAAGTCTGAAGAAGAATTAGCTCAAGAACAAGCTGACATGGAAGAGCAAATGCAAAACCAACAGATAATGGGAATGGCTGAAAAAGCTATTGCACCTGCTGTTAATGGCATGATGAAACAACAAGAACAAGGATAATTAAATGGTAGATAAAGTAGAGATACAAGCAGAAGAAACTGGTATTGAAAAACCAGAAGAACAATTAAATGAGACACAGTCAACACAAAGTAAACCTGAAGGCTTACCTGAAAAATTTAATTCAGTTGAAGATTTAGCTAAGTCATATGCAGAGTTAGAAAAAAAACTTGGTGGACAATCTCAAGAAACAAAAGAAGAAGTAGACCCTGTTGCTAAAGCACAGCCTAAAACAGAAACTAATAATAATAAATTAGATATAGCTGAAAAAGCAGTCTCTGACGCAGGTTTAGATATGTCTTCTTTACAAAAAGAATATTCTGAAAAAGGTGAGTTAGATACTAAATCTTACGAAGCTTTAGAAAAAGTAGGAATAACTAAACAATATGTAGATAATTACATTGCAGGTCAAGAAGCTTTGGCTAATCAACAAGCTAATGAAATTAAATCTACAGTTGGTGGTGATGAAACTTATCAAGAAATGGTTGATTGGGCTTCTAAAAATATGACTGAAGGTGAAAAACAAGCTTATAATAAAGCTGTGAATAGTGGAGACATGGACACAGTTAAATTAGCTGTTAACGCACTTAAAGGTCAGTTTGAAAGAGCTAACGGTGTTGAACCTAGACTTGTAGAAGGTAAAGCACAGCCTACTCAAGAACAAGGTTTTGAAAGTTGGGCACAAGTTACTGAAGCTATGGCTGACCCAAGATATGCTAAAGATATTGCATATCAAAATGAAATCAAAAATAAATTAGCTAACTCTAACTTATAGGAGATACAATATGTACGGAAAGAAAAAAGCTAAAGGTAAAATGTTAAAAGGTAGTCAGAAAAAATTACCAATGGCATTACAGAAAAAAATAATGAAGGCTAAGAAGAAAAAGTAATATGGCTAAACGAGGTCTTTATGCTAACATCCACGCAAAGCGTAAGCGTATCGCGGCGGGTAGTGGCGAGAAAATGCGTAAGGTTGGAACAAAAGGCGCACCAACAAAAAAACAATTTAAACGAGCGGCAAAGACAGCTAAGAAAAAGTAATGCCTGCTAAACGTTATCAATCTCCTTCTGGTGGTTTAAACGCTGCCGGAAGAAGATATTTTAAAAGAACAACTGGTGCTAATTTAAAAGCTCCAGTTACAGGAAAAGTAAAAAGAGGTTCAAAAGCGGCTAAACGTAGAGCAAGCTTTTGCGCACGTATGTCTGGAGTTAAAGGTGCCATGAAGAAACCTAATGGTCAGCCTACAAGAAAAGCTTTAGCATTACGTAAATGGAAGTGTAGATAGTTGTGCACGCTTTTTAGCGGGCAACTTGCCAACACATATTTAATAAAGTGTAATAACTTGACCACCTGCGGGTGACAATCTTGAATATGAAACTGAAACATATGTAGAGGCTTTTATAAATAAACGTCATAACAAGGAGAAACACTATGGCAAATGCAAGTCCAGTATCAGTTGGAAAAGTAAATGCAGGTGGTTCAGAAGACGCTCTGTTTCTGAAAGTTTTTGCAGGAGAAGTTTTAACTTCTTTTGAAAGAGCTTCAGTTACTCAAGGTGCAGAAATGGTTAGAAGTATTTCTAGCGGTAAATCTGCAACTTTCCCAGTAATGGGAAGAGTGGGTGCTTCGTACCATACAGCAGGTGCTGAAATAACTGGTTCAGATGTAAACCACAACGAGAAAGTTATTACAATTAATGACCTTCTTTTATCTTCAGTATTCTTATCGAATATCGAAGAAGCAAAAAACCATTGGGATGTAAGAAGTGCATATTCTACTGAAATCGGTAGAGCACTAGCTTTCCAAAAAGATAAGCATATCTTACAAACTATTGGTCAAGCAGCACAAGCTTCTGCAAACGTATCTGACGCAGGTTACGGAGCAGGAACTGTTCTAACAAACACTAACATTGCTTCAGCTACAGCTTCAACTGCGGCTAACGCTATGATAGACAGTTTGTTTGATGCGGCTAAACAATTAGATGCTAACTACGTTCCAAAAGAAGGTAGAAAAGCGTTTATCAAATTAGAAGAGTACTACAAATTAGCAAACGGTACTAACGTAACTAACGTTGACTTTTCAGGTCAAGGTTCAATTGCGGAAGGTAAAGTTGTTAAAGTAGCAGGTATTGAATTAATACCTACTGCACACTTTGTAAACTCTGCTATCACTGCGGCTCCAGAAGCAGGGTCAGCAACTGCGGGTGGTTCAAACCCTCAAGCTGTTGATTTATCAAACTACGTATGTTTGGTATCTCATCCTTCTGCATGCGGAACTGTAAAATTAATGGACTTAGCTGTCGAGAGCGAATATGATATTCGTAGACAGGGAACATTAATGGTAGCTAAGTACGCTATGGGTCACGGAGTTCTAAGACCTGAAGCGGCTGTAGGAATTAAAGAAGTATAATAAATACTTTACTTTAATCTTGAAGTGGCGGGGGCGCGAGAGTTAACCCGCCATTTCTATTTAATATTATAGGAGATTATGACTACACAAATTACACCAACTACTGAGTTACAAGCGATAAACATTATGTTATCAGTTATTGGAGAAGCTCCAGTAAACTCAATTACAGGCACAACATCTGTTGATGTCTCTACAGCAAAAAATATTTTAGATGAAACATCTATGTCAATTCAATCTCAAGGATGGCATTTTAATACACATGAAAAATACACAGCATTATCACTAGACCAAGATAATAAAATTCCTCTTCCCGCAAACTGCGTTAAAGCAGATGCAAGTAAAAACTTTAGATATTTAAATTTAACAATTAGAAATGGTTATTTATACAATTTAGAAAAACACACAGATGTTTTTACAGAAGTACCCAAAGAAGTTGATTTAGTATTAGTACAACAATTTGAACAATTACCTGAATACGCAAGACAATATATTACACAAAAAGCATCAAGAAGATTTGCTTCAAGATTTCTTGGTGATAGTGAAATTGTTAAACTCATTGCAAATGATGAGAATGAAGCATTAATGGCATTTCACCAAGCAGATAGTCAAGAAGCAGATGTCAATATGCTAGAAGGTGATAGTAATACATATTCAATAATTAATAGACCAACTAGAAGGACTTACTAATGGGTGGTGTAGTATCACAGAGTATTCCTAATTTTCTGAATGGTATCTCACAGCAAACACCAACGCAAAGAGGTATCAATCAAGGTGAAGAACAAATTAATTTACAGAATAATATTGTAGATGGTTTGTCTAAAAGACCTTCATTTGATTATATAGCAACTCTTGATAATACAAATGTATTTCCAAACACTACTAAATTTTGGTCTATACAAAGAGACAAAAACAATCAATATATGGTTGCTTTTTATAATGGTGGTGTAAGAGTTTGGGATTTACAAGGTAATGAAAAACCAGTTACTATAGCAAGTGGTTCAAGTTATTTAACTTCTACAAATCCTAAAAGAGATTTTAGAATGGTTAACATTGCTGATTACACTTTTTTGGCTAATAAATCTAAAACAGTATTAGCAGATACTACAACAAGTGCGGCTAAGATAGAAGAATTTTATATTAATGTAGTTTCTACAAATTATGGTAGAGAATATACTGTAGAAGTAAAACACCCTAACATGCCTTACGGTATTAAATCAGCATTACAATTACCTACAGGTTCAAATTTAACACATGATGCTAGTTACAGAGATACTACACATGTAGCTGATATATTATTTAGAGGTACGTCTAGCACGTATTGGGATGGTTCATCTTCAGCTAGTTTTAAATTAGTTAGAACTGACACCGGAGCAACACTAACTACAACACAAGGAATAGGAACTTATTCTGGAGTTACTAGTTATTTTACAATGTCAATATATCCTTCAGTTATTAGAGGTATATCAATAGATGGTAATGCTAATTATGAATTAGAAACAAGTGATGGTTCTGGTAATACTGCAATGTATTCTGTAAGAGATGAAATATCAGATTTTACAAAATTACCTTATCACGCAAGTACTGATAGTAAAATTAAAGTTACAGGTGATGAAGGAGATACATTATCTGATTATTGGGTTCAATATGAAACTGATGGTTTATGGAAAGAAACTATTGCACCAGACGTTAGTTTAGGTTTAGATAATTCTACAATGCCACATGCATTAATAAATAACAATGACGGTACATTTACATTTCAAGAAATAGATTGGAATGACAGAACATGTGGAGATGGTATTACAAACTCTAATCCAAGTTTTACAAATAACCAAATTAATAATTTATTATTTTATAAAAATAGATTAGGTGTATTATCAAGAGATAATTTAATATTTACAGAAAATGCAGAATTTTTTAATTTTTTTAGTAAAACAGTTACACAAGTTTTAGATACAGACCCAATTGATATAGCGGCTTCAGGTTCTGAAGTTAATACATTATTTGACAGTGTTGCATTTAATGAAAGTTTATTATTGTTTTCTGAAAAAGCGCAATACAAATTAGGCAGTGTTGGAGAAACTATTTCACCTACTTCAGCAGTATTAAATGAAGTATCAGCATTTGAATATGACAATGCAGTTAAACCAGTTTCAGCAGGTAAGTTTGCATATTTTGCTCAAGCAAGAAATAACAACAGTGCAATAAGGGAATATTTTGCAAATGATGATACATTAACAAATGATGGATTAGATATAACAGTATCAGTACAAGATTTAATACCATCTAATTTATATCAATTAATAAGTAATACTACAGAAGACACATTAATCGGTTTGGTTTCTGACACAGCAGACACACAAACAGCACCATATACTACTGGTACTAACATTACATCTACAAATGGTGGTACAATGTATATCTACAAATACTTTTTTGACAGAGGTGAGAAAGTACAAACAGCTTGGTCTAAATGGATATTTAATAATGCTAAGATATTAGGTGGTTTGTCTTTTGAAAGTTTTATTTATTTAATGGTTGTTGAAGGTACAAATACAAAATTAATTAAAATTGATTTAAGAAATTTAAAAGATACTACAATTGGTTTTGGTGTTTATTTAGATTTAAAAACAAACGTTACTGGCACATATGACAGTAATACAAATTTAACTACATTTACTACACCTTACGGTGTTAAAACAGGTTTGATAGCTGTAGATGCTGTTAATGGAAATAATTATTCAGTTACAAATACTACAGGTTCTACATATACAATAGAAGGTAACCACACTAATTTATACATTGGTATACCTTTTGAAAGTAAATATACAATGTCTCAACAATATGTTAGAGAAAGCTCTGGTAGAGGTTTAGTAGCTATTACTTCAGGTCGTTATCAAATTAGAAACATATCTTTTAATTATGAAAACTCAGGATATTTTCAAGTTGAAGTAACTCCTAATGGTAGAACTACAAGTTATTCTTTTATGAATGGATATATAATAGGAACAGCTACAAGTAAAGTAGGTGTACCTGCAATTAACTCAGGAACTATTAAAGTACCCGTTTCATGTAAAAACACAGATTTTATATTAGATATTAAAAGCGCTTCACATTTGCCTATGTACATTGCTAGTGCAGAAGTAGAAGGATATTATCATAACCGTTCAACAAGGATTTAAATGACCAGAGAAAACTACGTTAGACCCGCTATATTAAAAGACGCTTTAGAATTAGCGCCAAGAATACGTAAAGATGACAGAGCTGAAATTAGAGCATCTAATAACTCTTCACCTTTAGAAGCATTAGTGTTTCCATTTACGGAACCTAATGGTAAAATTTATAGTATTATTGGCACACAATCTGAAGGAGTTATTGGAATGTTTGGTGTAGCCAAATGTTCAGAACCTGATTATGGTGTAGCATGGATGTTGTCTAGTGAAATATTGTTTAGACATACAAAACAATTTATTAAAGAATGTCCACACTGGATAGATGAAATGGGTATGGGTTATAAATATCTTTATAACTTTGTAGATAAAAGAAATTGGAAGTCACTTAAATGGCTTCAGTATTTAGGGTTTGAACCAAAACAAGAAATAGGAGATTATGGTTTTGGTAAAATGCCATTTTTATTAATGATGAAGGAGACAAATAATTAAATATGTGTGATGTTATTACGGCATTAAAAATAGGTACAGCAGTAGTTCAATATCGAAACCAACGAGCTATAGCTAAATCTCAAATGACAGCTAATGCAGAAACAAGAAAAAATTCTGACGAAGCTTATTTGAACGATATAGCAAAAATTGATAGAGAAGCAGTATCAACTAGTCGTGAAGAAAAAGCAGAAAAATTTAGAATATCACAAGAAAATATTAAAAAACAAGCACAAGCTTTAAATATGAACGCAGGTAATGGTGCTAAAATAGTTCAAGATATAGCAGGAACATATGATATGCAATTTTTAGATGTTGCTAGAGATTATGAAACTGATGTAATTAAATTAATGGGTCAAGAAAGTGAAGCATACGCGGCACAACAAAGAAGATACAATGTTATTAAACCAGTGTCTATGCCTAGTCAAACAGGATTAATGTTACAAGTTGCAACTGCGGGAGCTGACGGTTATCAAAAATATCAAGAAAATCAAAAACCAAAGGTTAGTTAATGGCATATAAATCAAGAGTTACAAATAAATATATGGGAGCAACGTTTGCAGGACAAGTAAACGCGGCAACATCAACAGAAACATCTGATTTAATAAACATATTACAAAAAGATGTAAACCCTGCTTTAGAAAGAATTTATAATAAAGGTGTTGAAAAGAAAAAAGATACAGCAGTACAAAAGTTAAATGAATTATTATTAACTAAAGACACAAACACTGTACAACAGGAAATACTAGAAGGTAAACATCCTGAATTAAGTGGAAGGTATGTTGATAAAACTGTTCAGTACCATACAGGAAAACACCAAGCAGTTGATGCTATTACTAAAATAGAAGAAAATAAAAATAAATATAATTTTAAAGAAACTAATTTACCTGCATTTTACAAAGAATATTTACCAAGTTTTGCAGATAAAGATGGTTCTTATGCTTTAGGCTTTGCGGCAGTGTTTAATGAATATAAAGCTAAAGAAGCAATTAAAGATGCTGAAGTAAGAAATAAATTTGCTAAAGAAGAAAAAATTAAAGAAGGTGCAAAAATAGTTTCAGTAGGAGACGCAGATACATTTTGGGGTAAAGTTAATGGTTTAAAATCAGATTTACCACCAGAAGAAGGACAAACTAAAAAAAGACAACATTACACTAATGATGAAGCTAATCAATCGGCATATACATATATTACAAGTGCAATTGACACCGCACAAACTACTTCTGATTTATATAAAATAGAACAAATACTTGAAGCCGATAGAGGTATAGGTGAAGGTGGAAACCAATTAGGTTCATTAAGAAGTGTCAAAAACAATCCTACAATTACAAAAATTATAGAATCTTTTGAAACTAAAGAAAGAGTATTAGCTAATGCTGAATACACTGCATCTGTCAGAGCTAGAGAAACAGAAAAAAGAGATATAATTTCTGAAATATTTTCTATAGATAGAAGCACACCTGCCGGTGAAATAGAGTACACTACTAAAATTAAAGATGCTACTAGCAAATATCCTGAATTAAATATCACAATTAATAGTACTGCAAAAAATATAGCAGAATTAAGAGAAGATAAAAACAAAATAAGTAATATTAAAATTGATATTATGAATGGTGTTTATAATAGTAATGAAAAAGCTTTACTAGAAGATTGGAGAGATGCATCTAATAATCCAGAAACATTAGTAACTTTAAATAGTTTATTAGTAGATGCTAAAAAATATGAAAATAATAATTACTCACCACCTTTTGAAGAAAAAGCATTTACAGATACTGTAGGTAAAATTAATCAAATTATTGTCAATTTAGTTACTGATATAGATAAAAAATACAATTCACAAAAAAATCAATATGTATCAGATTTAATTCAACAAGAAATGCAAAATGATTATATGTCTTGGTTAGAGCAAAATCCTAAACCATCTAGAATGGCTGATGCAACTGTAAAAAATGATTGGTTTGTTTCACAACAAAAATTCTTTAATGAAACATATAATGAAAAAATAAAAAATTATAGTAATCCAACATGGTTAAGTGCGTTAGCAGATAGAATAAACAAAGAAGGAATTGATTTAACTTCTTCAATTGATTTAGATGACATTGTAACTGAATACTATGAAAATAATGTTGCAACAGCAGTAGAAGGATTTAAACCTTTTACATCACAAATAGTGTCACAAGCAGAAGCTAGTTTATTATCACCTGTTACAGTAATGATGGAAAGCACAGACTTTCAAAGATTATTAAATACTAAAGGTTTTGAAAATTTTAAAACTGATAAAGATGCACAAAAATCATTAGCAGAAAGATTAATTAAAGATTTAAAAATAGATGCTGTAGATTACACTGACCAAATAAATCAAGTTATAGATAACATCAATACTAATGTTCAAAACTTTCAGTTACCTAAAATTGAAACATACACACCATTAGGTTTATTTGAAAAAGGTTCTAGTATAGAAGCACAACAAAATTTCTTTATTAATACTTTAGAACAAATTACTGGTAGACCAATGACTAAAGATTTATATAATAGAGTTTTATCAGAAGACGCAAAATTAAATTTAGCCAAAGCATTTAATATTAGTTCCGTTCAATTAGATACTTTAGTTAGCGAATATTTAAAATAATATAAGGATAATCAATGGCATTAGAATTAGGTATTTCTTGGGAAGATGAAGATGTAACTATTAGTAAAGAAGGCGGTATAGCAAATAGAAAAAAGAATAGAAGAAATAGAATAGAGCGTCAAAAGTATGATGCTATGCAAAAAGCTGAGCGTCAAAAACTTGCTTTAGATAAATTACAATCTGATGAATTTGAACAATTATTAAAAAGATATTATTCTGGCGGATTAAGTGATAAAAATAACGCTATTACAGGTGGTAAAAATATTAATGATTATACTAAAACTGAAATAATAGAAAAGTTTTATCAAGACAGAATTTGGAGCGAATATAATACTGTAGGTATTGTAAATGATGTTGGACAAGTTTTAGCTAAAGATGACCAGTACAAAAATGACTGGGCAGAAATAACTCAAGTATATGCAGACTTACCTTACTTTGGTGGTGAAACAATTGGTTTTGCTAAATGGGCTAAAGATTTTGTACCTGCATTGATAGCTGACCCTATTAACTTATTTAGTTTAGGTTCAGGTAAAATTATTGCAAGAGAAGCAAGTAAAACTGCAATAGATGTATTGACTAAAAAAGAATTTCAAAATCTTGCTATGAAAAAAGCGGCTATAGAAATAGGTAAAAAAGAAGCCGCATATGGAGCCGCTATAGCAACTGGTTCAGACTTAGCTAGACAAACTGCTGAAGTTGATGCCGGTTTAATGACAGATTATAATTTAACAAGAACATTAATTACAGGCGCAACAGGTGGTGTTGCACAAGGTACTGTCGGTGCCGGTATGTCAGCATGGTCTGCTAAAGGTAAAGCAGGTAGATTTTATGATAAAGGTGATGGTTTTAAATCTGATTACAATAGAGATTTTGCTTGGGCAGGTAGTAAATCTGACGAAACTTTTTCTGGTAAAGATGGCTCATCAAAAAAATTCCCACCTGAAACACCATCACAAAAACCCCCTAAAAAAATAATAGATAGAACAAGTGAAGTTAATACTATTAACGATAAAGTTGTTGAGATTAAAAGAAGAACACCAATTATTAATCTATCTAAAATAAATCCAGATGAACCTCACAATGTAGTTGTACAAGAAATTAAAACAAGTATTAATGAATTGATAAAAAAAGGTGAAGTAAGAACCACTGAAAGAACTGGTTTATTTAATCAAATTAAAATAAAAGCATCTAAAATATTAGGTAAAGAAAATGCTGATGAGTTAGATAAAGAATTAAAAACTGTTGCTAAAATTGCACCAGATTTAGCACCTACTATTTATGCAGGTCGTGTCAATATTTTAAACAAAAGTAAAGAAGTTTCTGAAATTAGAAATTTAGCTGATAATGCAGTTGACATGGATGAAAAACTTGCAGTCACAGAAAAATTAATAGAAGCTATAGATGAGAAAAATGCTCTTATTAAAAATCATGTTGAAACTGTTCAGGGTGTATCAGACGCATTAAACCAACAAAAATTAATGGTTGAAATGACAGAAGCTGATAAATTAAGAATGGAAACAGATATTGCAATTGCAAAAGAATTACCTGAGTTAATTGCTAAAATTAAAAAATTACCTGCTTCACAAAAAATAAAAGCAATTAATGATTTAGCTGATATATCTAAAAATGATTACAAAATGAACAAAGTAATCAAAAACATTAATAGAAAAATGAAACAAAAAGATGTTACTTTCTTTGAAGCTTACAATGAATATACCACAGCTAACTTACTAGGTGACCCTACTACACATGAAATTAACTTATTGTCTGCCGCAACTAAATTTCAATTACAAATAGTTGAACAATTTACTGGTGGATTAATTAGTTTTAAAAATGGAAATAGAAGACAAGGTATAAATCAAATATTAATGGCAGGAGATTTATTAGTATCTCAATTAAGATTTTTTCAAATAGCTATGAAAAAAGCTAAACTATCATGGAAAGCTAATAGAAGCATAGGAGATTCTTTAGAACATAGATTTGATGGTAGACAACAAAGAAATATGGAAACATATTTTGACCAACTAAAAGCATCTGATAATATTTTTAAACAATTTGCAGGTAAAGCGGGTACACCATTAGGTAAACTATCATTCTTAACTTTAAGATTGCTAGGTGCCGGTGATACAATGATGAAAAATATATTTAACAGAAGCGCAAGAGTTGCTAATGTTAACCAAAGAATGAGAGCTTTTTATCCTGAATTATGGAAAGATAGAAAGATATTTAATAAAACACAAATTGTAGCGTTAGAAGATAACATTAGAAATATAAAAGAAAACATTAGATTTGAACAAGCACAAGATACAATTAATGTTAAAAAGTTAGAAAAGTTAAATAAAAAACTTGCTGATTTTGAAAAACAAAAAGTTGAACAAACACCATTTGAAAAGAAATGGTCTGAATTATATTATCAATATGAAGATGAGTTTGGTAACTTTAGAGAAACAAAAACATTTAATTCTTTAGAAGCATCATCATTAGATGACTTAACTAAGTCAGTTGCTAATGACCCTACATATGTAGCAAGAACAGGTTCATTTACTCAAAATCTTAAAAATGAAATGTTAGACCCTAATCAGTTTTATCCTGACCAAAAACAAAGTAAATATAATATAGGTGATTGGTTATTAAAAACTGTAAATAAAATGCCTTTAATAAGAGTATTATCAAGTTTACACTTTGTAAAAACACCTGTAAATTTATTTAAGTATGGTTGGCAAGCAACACCTGTTCTTAATAAATTAAACATGGAATTTAGAGCAATGCAAAATGCTTCTGACCCAATTGTAAGAAACAAAGCTCAAGCGATACAAGGTGTAGGAATGGCTGTTTATGGATTAGCAACATACTATACAGTGCAAGGTAGATTAACAGGTTATAAAGAAAAAGATAGAAAACATAGATTTGCTTATAAATGGGAAGATGAAAATGGTGTTACACAATATACACAATTGTCTCGTTTCTTTCCTTTGTCGATACCATTTATGGTTACTGCATCAATACAAGATGCTTTAGAAGAAGCAGGTGATATATTTAATGACCCATTACACAGCGCTGAGCAAGAAAGATATTTAGATTTTATGCGTCATATTGCAGGTGCTTCAATGTCTTTATGGTCTAATATTTTTGCTAGTAATTTAATGACACAAGATTTCTTTAAATTAACAGAAATATTTTCTGAAACAGAAGCAACTAACGAAGAAGGTGCACAAAACATTTCTAAACTAGAAAGATATTTTGGAAGATTTGGTTCTAAAAATGTTCCATTAGCTACTTCTTGGAGATGGACTAATAAAGTATTTGCAGATGCTGAAGCAGAATTAGTAACAGCATTAGACCATTTAAAACAATCAACACCTTATGGTTTATCTAAAATAATTAATGAAAAATATTTAGGTGGTAAATACGAAATGTTAAATTATGGTGATGCACTATCTCCTAAATCTGACCCACTAGGTAATGTATATCCTAAACCTAAAGGATTATTATTAGGTCAAGCACAAGATATGTTTCCAGTTACTACACACTGGAGTTCACAAATGCTAGATAGTAATGGTGATAAAATTACATTATCAAAAGAAGCACAAGAAAAATTAGAAACTTCTAATATACTATGGGAAAGACCTCAGTTTACTTTAAATATAGGAACTAAAAAACCTTTGAATATGAAAACAAATATGATTATTCAAATGAAAAGTCCAGTAACAGGTGAGACAATAAAGTTTCCAGAAGGCACTACAATGTATGAAGCTATGCGTCAAGTTAAAACTCAAATTAAAATAGGTGGTAGAACACTTAATGAAACATTTCAATATGAGTTAGAAAACCCTACTTCTGAATTTAATAAGAGATATGTGTCTAACAAATTGTTAGGTGGTAAGTATATAGGGGACACTTATTTACTTTCTCGAATTAGAGAATTTGAAAGAGAAGCTAGAGAATGGATTAAAAGTTATGGTTTAATTGAAATGAATGGCAAAGTTACTACCGTAAATGCTCTTAAAAAATCAGCAGAAATGATAGAATTTCAAGAATTATTTGGAGAATAGATAAAGTACCCCTTTTAGAAGAGATAAACACAAAATATGGCTAATTCATTCGTAAGATACACCGGAAACGGTACAACTACTACATACGCTATTCCTTTTAGTTACCGTAGTACAGATGACTTATCTGCTACAGTAGCGGGTGCTAGTGTTACAGCATATACTTTGGATGCCGCAGGTACTAACTTAACGTTTACTACAGCTCCGGCTAACAATGCGGCTATTGAAATAAGAAGAACTACAAGCCAAAATACAAAATTAGTAGATTACGTATCAGGTTCAGTATTAACTGAAAACGATTTAGATACAGATAGTGACCAAGCTTTCTATATGTCTCAAGAGGCTATAGACAAAGCAGGTGACGTAATATCATTAGATAACGTAGACTTTAACTGGAATGTACAAAACAAAAGATTAAAAAATGTTGCAAACCCTGTAGATAATACAGATGCTGTTAACAAACAATTTATATCTACAAACATTCCTAACATCACAACTGTTGCAGGAATAAGCACAGACGTAACTACAGTAGCAGGTATAAGTTCTGATGTTACTGCTGTTGCGGCAGATGCTACAGATATTGGTACAGTTGCTACAAACATAGCTTCAGTAAACACAGTAGCAACAAATATTGCTGATGTTATTAAAGTTGCTGATGATTTAAATGAAGCAATCTCTGAAGTAGAAACAGTAGCAAATGATTTAAATGAAGCAACGTCAGAAATAGAAGTTGTTGCTAATAATATTACTAATGTAAATACAGTTGGTACAAACATAGCAAATGTAAATACAGTAGGTGGTATTTCAGCTAATGTTACTACAGTTGCAGGTATCAGTGCAGACGTAACAGGTGTTGCGGGTATTTCAACTGCTGTATCTAATGTTAACTCAAATAGCACAAACATTAATGCTGTTAATGCTAATTCAGCTAACATAAATACTGTTGCAGGTATTAATGCAGATGTGACAACTGTTGCAGGAATATCAAGTGATGTTTCTACAGTTTCAACAAACAATGCAAATGTTACTGCTGTTGCAGGTAATGCATCTAATATTAACACAGTTGCAGGTAACACAACTAACATTAATACAGTAGCAACTAACAATGCAAATATTACAACAGTTGCTGGAGCAAACACAAATATTAATACAGTTGCAACTGATATAGCTAATGTTAACACTGTTGCTACAAACATACCTTCAATAAATAGTTTTGCGAACACTTACAGAATTGGTGCAACAGACCCTACAACTTCATTAGACGAAGGTGATTTATTTTATAACTCAACAGATAACGCTTTAAAATATTACAATGGAACTGCTTGGCAACAAATTACAGCAGATACAGATGTTAAAACTTTAGTATCAGCTAATGATACTACAGCAGGTTTTTTAAATGGTAAATTAGTAGCAGGTTCAAATGTTACATTTACTGAAAATAATGATGGTGGAAACGAAACATTATCAATTTCAGCAACAGACAATTCAATCCCTTTTGCAATTGCACTTGGATAAATAATTAAGGAGAAAAATAAATATGGCAAATAACTTTAATTCAACAACAGCTAGTTTAACTGATGCTACGTTGACTACAGTTAAGACCACTACATCTAACAAACAAGTTATGATTGGTTGTCTGGTATCTAATACTGGCACAACTTCTATACTTATAGATATAGTTCTTAATGATGGTTCTAACGATAGATACATTGTTAAACAAGCACCAGTTCCTGTTGGAAGTTCTTTAGAAGCAATATCAGGAAAAGTAATTATTCCTAATGGTGGTGCTGTTAAAGTTAAGTCTGACAATGCTTCTGGTATTGCAGATGTAATTATTTCAACATTGGAAGACGTAGCGTAATGTATTTAGGAAACCAACCTGCATTAAGTTACACAAGTTTTGCTAAGCAAGACTTCACTACAAGTGCGACTACATCTTACACATTGGATAATCCAGTTGCTAACGCAAATGAGTTAGCATTATTTATTAACTTTGTAAGACAAGAACCTACAACTGCATATACTGCAAGTGGAACTACATTAACATTAACAAGTGCTACATCTGCATCAGATGATATGTACTGTGTGTTTTTAGGTAAAGCTGTTCAAACTGTAAATCCTCCAAGTGGCTCTGTTGGAATATCACAACTATCTGCTACTGGTACAAAAGACGCAACTACATTTCTAAGAGGCGATAATACATTTGCTAGTGCTGGTGGAAATATGAAACCAGCTTTTTATGCAGAAAGAAGTACAGTTCAAAATACTACTGATGCAACAGATACAAAAATACAATTTAATTCTGAAATTTTAGACACAGATTCTGCGTATGATAATTCTACTAACTATCGTTTTACTGTACCAAGTGGAAAAGGTGGAAAATATTTTGTTTTTACAGGATTAAGTATTTATGGCTCTGTTGCATATTCAGTATATGACAGTTATTTAAAAATTTATAAAAATGGAAGTGTATTTTTATCTGAACAACATTATGAACATGATGGTACACCTAATGGTTCTGTATCTTTTCATATAGGTAGAGTAATGGATTTATCTGCTGGAGATTATTTAGAAGTTTATAATTATTGTGATGTAAATGGTGGTAATCCACAAGTAATTGGTGGAACAGGTTCAA
>Ga0222714_10002148_pt1 | contig 21324 bp, 22 predicted proteins | sample C33_3DmetaG_FD_165048 | JGI IMG/M metagenome (GOLD analysis project Ga0222714, IMG submission 165048) | Estuarine water microbial communities from San Francisco Bay, California, United States - C33_3D | ecosystem: Environmental > Aquatic > Marine > Unclassified | place: USA: California...
CTGCTTTCTTCTTAGCAGGTGCTTTCTTTGCTGCTGCTTTCTTTTTGGCAGGGGCTTTCTTTGCTACTGCTTTCTTCGCTACTGCCTTTTTCTTTGCAGCTGGCTTGGCTTTAGCGACTTTCTTAGGAGCAGCTTTCTTAGCTGCAGCACGCTTAGTCACCTTCTTCTTGGGCTTCTTAGCTTTCTTAGCAGCTGCTTTCGCTTTCGCAGCGGCCTTCTTAGCAGCAGCTTTTGCTTTCAAAGCGGCTTTCTTGGCAGCAGATTTTTCTTTCGCAGCGGCTTTCTTAGCATCAATTTTCGCTTTAGCCGCAGCCTTTTTAGCTGCTTTAGCAGCTTTCGCTGCAGCAGCTTTAGCCTGCTTCTTCTTGAAGTTAGCGGTGAATGCTTTCACTGCCTTATCTAATGCAGCCTGCGCCTTCTCTGCGTCTGCTACCTTCTTAGCAGCAGCCTTAGCTACGGCCTCGGCAGCATTAACGCGGGCTTTGGCAGCGCGCGTCTTGGCATTGATCGCTGCAGCCTTTGCTGCCGCCTTCTTAGCCGCAGCTTTCGCAGCGGTTGCCGCTTTCTTGCTTACAGCAGTTTTTGCTTTAGCTGCAGCCTTTGTTGCTACCGCAGCCTTCTTGCTTGATGCAGAGGCGATTTTAGCAGCGGCCACTGATTCTTTAGTTAGTTTAGACAACACGCCTTGCGCTTTTTCTAACGCTGGGCTTGTTACCTTTGCAGCAGGCTTTTTCGCTGCTGGACTACGTTTTGCTTTCGCTTTCGCTTTAACTTTAGCCATGCTCGATTTTCTCCTAGGTTATGAATCGTACCCGCTGCTGTTTCTATGCACTCCAAAGTTACTTCTATCGAATTAGGAGTCCATCAAGCTTGTATTCACAGCCGCAGTTTTTCGCTTTAGCCTGTTACATATTCGTTCTTAGTTCTTCCCGAACGTGTTCGGAACATCCAAACTAACACCTTAACGACTTTGCAAACAGTGATCGTATAGAGATGCTGAATAAAAGAAACTCTTTAGTCAACCCACATACATTCACCGAGTAACTACGGTGATACGCTATGTTTCGCTTGCAGTCCAAAAAACTTTAAGAAAAAAGTGAATAAATTTTAATCGATTACAACTTTATCGCGAATAGAAATGAACGATTTGAGGGCATGGTTCAGAAGATTTTTTCGTTATAGCTGATGTTGCGACGCAGAGAGGAGTCTTAAACGCACGACGCAGCCCGTTATGAAAAAGAGTATGGAAAATAGCATCAAAAAGAAAACACAAAGAAACGGGTAAGAAAGTGGGCAACTGAAAAGCTAAACAGTAAAAAGCTCGGGCAAGCCGAGCTTTTTATTACTGCTTATATATCGCGCCTTAGAGCAATGGCAACAGGCTATCTAGAAAGTATTGAATCTATTTGCTGTCGAATTTCGTCGACAGGAGCCAACCCATTAACCTTGACGACACTAACGTTAACGCCTTTAGATGCTGCTTCACTATAGAAGCCTACCAAAGGTTCTGTTTGCTCATGGTAAACCTGCAATCTCTTACGAATCGTCTCCTCTTGATCGTCCTCGCGCTGAACCAATTCCTCACCAGATTCGTCGTCAATGCCTTCCTTTGCAGGCGGGTTGAACTCAACATGATAGACACGACCCGAACCTGGATGGACACGGCGACCACTGAGGCGCTTTACGATTTCATCGTCGGCCACATCAATTTCTAGCACGCAGTCGATTTCGACGCCCGCATCAACCATCGCTTCAGCCTGAGGAATAGTCCTCGGGAACCCATCGAAGAGAAAGCCATTGGCGCAATCTGCCTGTGCAATCCGCTCTTTTACCAGAGCGATTATGATTTCATCCGTTACCAAGCCGCCGGATGCCATGACTTCACCGACTTTCAAGCCCAATTCGGACTTCGCAGCAACGGCCGCGCGCAACATATCGCCTGTAGATATCTGAGGGATACCAAGCTTTTCAGTAATGAATTGCGCTTGTGTCCCTTTGCCGGCTCCCGGTGCGCCCAAAAGTATTAGTCTCATCTTTCGCTCCTTTAATTTATAATTCTAGCCATCCAAACCGCCAACTATAACCCAGATTGCTTGGCTAAATCCCACAGATGATCGAGTTCTTCGAGGCTCTTATCCTTAAATTCGGTTTCTTCGTTGTGCAATTGTTTTTCGATAAAACGAAATCGTGCTTCGAACCGCGCATTGCAGCCGCGCAACGCGATTTCCGGCTCGACTTGAACATGCCTTGCGAGATTCACGGAGGCGAACAAGACATCACCTAGTTCATGTTCGATCTCCTTCGCCTCACCCTGCGCGATAGCCTCTTCTAGCTCGGCGATCTCCTCCTTTAGTTTCGCAAGAACCGGCTCTATCGTTCCCCAATCGAAGCCTACGCTCGCAGCCCTTTTCTGAAGCTTTCGTGCACGCTCCATGGCTGGGAGCGCTCTGGGCACATCATCTAGGAGGCTTAAGGGCGAATCGCTCGGTTCTAGCCCTGCCGATTTGAGCTTTTGGCGCTTTTCTTCGCGCTCAATTTCTTTGATCGCGTCCCAATTTGTTACTACCTGTTCGGCGCTAAGCTCTTTGGTCGCGCCGAAACTCGCAAGTGTCCCATCGGGAAAAACATGCGGATGCCGGCGAAGTAATTTTTTAGTCACGCCCGCAGCAATATCGTCGAAATCAAAACTTCCGCCTTCGCGTGCTAATTGCGCATAGAACACAATCTGAAAAAGCAAATCCCCCAACTCGTCCTCGAGTTCAACCATACTGCCGCTTTCTATGGCGTCAGCCACCTCATAAACTTCCTCCAGAGTATGCGGAAGAAGGGATGCGATCGATTGTTTGAGATCCCAAGGGCAGCCCTGCACCGGATCACGCAATTTACTCATTAGGTCGATTAGCGAATCTATGTTGGTCATCATCTTGATCTTTCCTCAGAAATTGCAGCGACTACTTAAGTCAGTTTTAAGTCCGTTCAAAGACCGCCATCGACTCGACGTGAGTTGTATTGGGGAACATATCCATCACTCCGGTAGATTTTAGCTGATAGCCTGCTTTAACGAGTTCAGCGGTATCGCGCGCAAGCGAGGCCGGATTACACGAAATGTAAACGATTCGCGCGGCGCCTAATTGAGCAACCTCGTGAATGATCTCAAGAGCGCCAGATCGAGGTGGATCTAATATGACCTTCGTGTAGTTTCTTGAAGCCCAGACCTCTCCCTTAAAGGACTTAGCAAGATTTGCGGCGTAAAATTCAGTGTTAGTTAATCCGTTTTGAGCCGCATTCTCGCCTCCGCGATGAACCATTTCTTCGCTTCCTTCAACGCCAACAACACTGCCACATAGCGTTGCGGCCGCAAGGGTGAAGTTGCCTGAGCCGCAAAACAGATCTAGAACGTCATCCTCTTTACTGAGCTCCAGAAGGTCCAATGCCTTCTTGACTATCTTGCGATTGATCCCCGCGTTTACCTGAGTGAAATCCATCGGGTGAAAGCCCAGCTCAAGTCCAAAATCCGGTAAGAAATAACTTAGCCTATCAGTGTCGCGAAGAGGCCAAAGCCTCGTCACGGTATCAACGCCTCCAGATTGCAAATAAATCTCTACGCGGTGCTCCTTCGCGAAGGCAGTGAGCGCGTCGAGATCAGCTGCGCTAAGCTCGGCTAGATGCCTCACCACTAACGCAACGACAAGCGGCTCATTGAGATCGGGCGCGCTTTCACCGACAGCGACTTCGATTTGCGGTATTTCCATTCTCCCGTCGAGCTCACTGAACAACACTCGCAGAGGCGCAATGAGTTTTGCTACCTCTGCCACGAGCACTTCACAGTTGTCCATCTCTGCAACGAAACTGCTGTATTTCTCTCGGAATCCTACAAGTGCACCACCCTTTTTTGAAACGAATCGCGCAGCCAGACGCGCCTTGCGTCGGTAGTGAAAATCCGTGTCTCGCAGGGTTGGCAATATCTCAACGTCTATCAATTCGTGACCAAGTGCTTGAGCCATTTGCTCTAGGAGCACAGATTGCTTGAACTCGATCTGTGCAGCAGGGTCCAAATGCTGCAACGAACAGCCGCCACAGGTCCCAGCAAACGCACAGGGCGGAGTCACACGAAGTGGTGACGCCTGATGCACCGAATCAGTGCGCAGCTCATCGTAACTATTGCGACGCCGCACATAGCTGGCCGTAACACGTTCGCCCTCGAGCGCGCCGTCGACGAACGCCACTTTGCCATCGATATGAGCAATACCTCTGCCTTCATGGCTCAGCGAGGTAATTTCAAGCTCAACCGGTTCGGCAGGAAGTTTTTGTTTACGAAATCTTCGTTTACTCATAAAGGAATTGTCTCGATAAATTAATGCTAAACCTGCCTGACGGGCCAGGGGGTACTTTATAGGGCCCAGTAGGCGCTTGAGGATTGAGGTTTAAGGCAATTGACGTTTAGGCGAACACCCCGGTAGAAAGATAACGATCGCCTCTGTCGCACACGATAGCAACAATCGTTGCATTCTGGACCTGCTGACTGAGTGCCAACGCCGCAAAAACTGACCCGCCCGATGAGACGCCGCAGAATATACCTTCCTCTCGTGCTAGCGCGCGCATCGTCTGTTCCGCGTCGCTTTGTCTCACATCAATGACGCGATCAACACGTGTGCGATCGAATATTTTGGGTAGATAGGCTTCGGGCCAACGCCTGATGCCGGGGATTTTTGAGCCCTCCTGCGGCTGCAAACCGACGATTTCAATGTCTTGGCTCTGCTCTTTCAAGAATCTTGATATCCCCATTATCGTCCCGGTTGTGCCCATTGAGCAGACGAAATGGGTAACTTCACCTTCGGTATCGCGCCAAATTTCTGGGCCGGTGCTCCTGTAGTGCGCATCTGGGTTATCTTGATTTGCGAATTGATCGAGCACTAAGCCTCGACCCTCCGCTTCAAGCCGCTGTGCTAAATCTCTTGCGCCCTCCATACCCTCATCCGGAGAGACCAGAATGAGCTCTGCGCCGTAGGCTGCCATCGCCGCTTTGCGTTCCTCGCTCATGTTGTCGGGCATGATGAGAATCATCTTGTAGCCCTTTGCGGCTGCCACCATCGCCAGCGCGATACCAGTGTTTCCGCTCGTTGCCTCGATTAGTGCATCACCAGGTTTGATCGATCCACGCAGTTCTGCCTGAACGAGCATATTAAGCGCAGGCCTGTCTTTTACCGATCCACCAGGATTATTACCCTCCAGCTTGACCAGAATGCGGTTAGTTGTATCTCCGGGTAACTTCTTGAGCGCTACCAGAGGCGTGTTGCCAATCAAAGATTCTATCGACTGTAGACGCATGTAAGATAATCCTCAAAGCTAGGTCGCATAACAGTGGTGGTTAAGCACGCAGCTACATACACTGCGGTGGATTGTTGCACGGAAAGTGACCCGCGCCCAAACCGCTTGAACGATCTCACCGAGCATCAGCGACGCGGCCTAGGCATAAAAAGACTACGGCTGTTGAGCGGCCTCGTGCCCAGATGTTCGGCGAGTGCACGCCTTAGAATATGCTTCGCAAATTTCGCGTTTTCGGGGGATTCAAAATCCGCCTCTCTCAATGCAATGATAGCGCTACCTGGTATAAGAGTTTCACCGTGTTCTAAATCGCTAATCGCCCCAGAGCCTCCCTGCAGGTGATCAGGGGTTTCTCTTGCTAGTGTAAATCCACGCTTAGCATCAAACCGGTATCGATCAGTCTCTTTAATCTCATGATGAAATTCACAGTCCGATTCGAGATTTAAGCCATACCCAAGCTCGGACAAAAGACTTAGCTCGAAGTGCCTGAGCACGGAGTCGATACGCGAAACGCCTTGGAGGGAAACGAGCGTGTCTTGGTAGAAACCGTAAAGCGCCCGATGCTCTTCGTGATCCTGCAGCAGCCTAGTCAGAAGTTCGTTGATGTAGAGGCCGCTAAAAAGTCGTGTCGCTTCGAGCCTGAGCGCTTCGTGCATGGGCTCGACACCGGTGAGTGTTTTTAGATCGGTGCGCCCGCTGAGACTTATGAGCAGTGGCTGAAAGGGTTGTAGTATAGAGCGCGTTCGCGATTTTTCTCCCCGCGCGCCGCGTGCTACTGCGCGCAGTCTTCCGTAGTCGACGGTAAAAAAGTCAATTAAAAAACTGCTGTTTTGGAATGGTGTGCGATGGAGCACATAGGCAGGCTGCAGGGCAATTCTGGCATCCACTCAACTGTTTCTCCTGCTAAACCAAGGGCTCTAGGCAGCCAGCTATGCTGCAATAAGTCCCTATCGGTCGCTGTAACCCAAACTCTGCAGCGCCCTTTCGTCGTCCGCCCAACCTGATTTCACCTTCACCCAGAGGTGGAGCATCACTTTGCAATCAAAGCTAATTTCCATATCTTCTCGCGCGGCAGTCCCTATCTGCTTCAACCGATCACCCTCGGCACCAACAATAATTCGCTTCTGCCCTTTCCTATCGACCAGAATAAGACCGTGAATATGCAGCGTCGCTCCAAGTTGTTCGAACTTCTCTATTTCGACGGTGACATCATAAGGCAGTTCGTCACCTAGCTGGCGCGTCACTTTTTCGCGAATGAGTTCAGAGGCGAGAAATCTTGAACTTCGGTCTGTGACCTGATCATCTGGGAACAAGAACTGACTCTTAGGCAGATAGCTGCGAATGAGACCTTCGAGCGGCTCCAAATTGTGCCCTCCGAGTGCAGATACAGGCACTATTTCGGCAAATTGACGCTTCGTCGACAGCTCAGCGATATGGGGAAGCAGCTGCGCCTTATCTTTCACGAGATCAATCTTGTTGATAATCAATAACACCGGCACTTCGCTGTATTGAAGCGCCTCAAGAACGCGCTCATCTGCCTCGTTCCAACTAAATCTCTCAACGACGAACAGCACAACATCAACATCTTTGATGACATTATGTACGGTTTCGTTCATCACCCGATTCAGTGCCTTGCCGGTAGGCGCATGCAAGCCGGGCGTGTCGACGAAGAGACATTGCGCGTCATTTTCGGTGCTAATACCCAGAATGCGGTGGCGAGTGGTTTGAGGCTTGCGTGAGGTGATACTAATTTTTTGTTTAAGCATATGATTGAGCAAGGTTGACTTGCCCACATTGGGTCGCCCTACGATCGCAACGAAACCACAGCGCGTTTCGATGTCTTCCTCGCGAGCCTCGACGTCCTTCTCAATCACTTACTTTCTCCTAATACGAGCAGCGCTCGTTCGGCCGCGGCTTGTTCCGCTTCTTTTTTGCTCTCACCTACCCCGTCGAAGGTCTCTGCAACTCCTTCAATGCGGCATTCGACTCTGAACACCTGCTCGTGTGCTGCGCCTTCGATGGAAACGATGTCATACACGGGCAGTGCAGTTTTCCTCGCCTGCAGGAGTTCCTGGAGCGCCGTTTTGCTGTCCTTCTCTGCAGATGGTTTATGGCCACTGTTCTTGTCGATAGCTACGAGCCTCCTTATCAAGGCCGTCGCTGCTGACAGGCCGCCATCGAGATAGACAGCTGCTATGACTGCCTCGACGGCGTCGGCTAGAATCGAATCACGCTCACGCCCCCCGCTCTTTGACTCCCCGCTTCCGAGGTTTAAATACTCGCCCAGACCGATCGCGCGCGCGTGAGCGGCAAGTGCCGGCTTGCTCACCATACTAGCCCTGAGCCGGCTAAGATCTCCCTCTGTCGATTTGCGTCGCTGCGTGTACAGCATTTCCGCGACGACGAATCCGAGTACCGAATCACCAAGAAATTCGAGCCGCTCGTTATGATTCGCGCTTGCACTGCGATGAGTGAGCGCCAAGCGCAGGAGGGACTTATCTGTGAACTCGTAGCCAAGTTGCTTAGTCAAACGGCCGAGACTCATATCACTCGATGAACTCATGATCACTTTTGCTCCTAGGTCTTCACCGCCAAACGAATCACTGACTATTCGGGTTGTGCAAAGAAGGCGTTGTTCTCAAACGTAGGAAAATTCAGTCCTGGGTCTTTATGTAACCAAACCGCTATCGCCTTGCCGACAATATTGTCCTCGGATACAGGCCCCCATACTCGACTATCGGCGCTATTCTCTCTGTTATCGCCGATCATAAAATAGTGTTTTGGCGGCACTATCCAACTTGTGCGCCCCCTCGAAGAATTAACGCTTGGAATATGCTGTGTCGCATGTGTGACACCGTTGTAGGTCGCAGAGTTAAGTACGCCGTCCAGGGGTCCAATACCGGTATCCACCTTAATGTTGGCAACAAATTCTTCAGGAATGATTTCACCGTTAACAAAGAGGCGCTGGTTTTCATAGCGAATGGTATCACCCGGCAGACCGATGACCCGCTTGATATAGTATTGATCAACGTGTGGTGGGATAAAAACCATTATTTCGCCTCGCTGAGGTTCTGCCACATCGAGTATTTTCGTTCCTACCACGGGAAGTCTTAGCCCATAGGCGAACTTGTTTACGAGAATAAAATCACCGACTTTTATCGTAGGAATCATTGAGCCAGTCGGCACTTGATAGGGTTCGAACAAGAACGAGCGCAGCATCAACACAAACAGCAAGACGGGGAAGAAGGATTTCGCATACTCGGTTAGCAAAGGCTCTTGGAGGAGTCTGCGGGTCTCTTGTTCAACTTGTTCGCCGCTCAGTCTTGGATCGTTGCTGGCGCGCGCTGCAAACGCTTCTGCCGCTTTTACGCGCCCGCCCTTAACTAGCAGGCTATCGAGCAGCCAGATAACACCACAGCCTGCAACGAGGCAAACAAGTACTAACGAAAAATCGATATCCATTTAAAACTTCCTTCTCTTAGCTGTCGACTTTAAGCACGGCGAGGAAAGCCTCTTGGGGGACTTCAACATTCCCCACTTGCTTCATTCGCTTCTTACCGGCTTTCTGCTTCTCTAAGAGTTTCTTCTTGCGAGTAATGTCGCCACCATAACATTTCGCGGTCACATTCTTACGAAGTGCTTTAACTGTCTGACGAGAAATGATCTGCCCGCCGATCGCCGCTTGAATGGCTACATCGTAGAGCTGGCGAGGGATTAGCTCTTTCATTTTTTCAACAAGCGCCCGGCCCTTACTCAGCGCATGATCCCGATGCACAATCAAAGCTAACGCATCGACTCTGTCTCCGTTAATGAGCACATCTAAACGCACAAGCGACGCTCGATCAAAACGCAGGAATTGATAGTCGAGCGACGCATAGCCACGGCTTACTGATTTGAGCCTGTCGAAAAAGTCGAGCACAACCTCGTTCATAGGCAATTCGTAACTCAGAGAAACTTGCTTGCCGATGAACTGCATATCGCGCTGAACGCCACGTTTGAGAACGCAAAGCGTAATAACGCTACCGAGGTGTTCATGCGGGACGAGTATGTTCGCGAGTACTATCGGTTCCCGCATCTCCTGAATCGAGGCAACGGGAGGCAAGCGGGATGGGCTGTCGACCATCACCACATCGCCGTTATTCATCAATACCTCATAGACAACGGTCGGCGCGGTGGTAATCAGGTCGAGATCATACTCTCGTTCGAGACGCTCCTGGATGATCTCCATATGGAGCATACCGAGGAAACCACAGCGGAACCCAAACCCTAGCGCATCTGAATTTTCTGGTTCGTACTGCAACGACGAATCATTGAGCGTGAGTTTAGACAATGCGTCTCTAAACGCTTCGAAGTCATCGGATGACACAGGGAATAGGCCCGCATAGACCTGTGGCTTTATGCGTTTAAACCCAGCGAGCGCTTCAACCTCTGGCGTGCTAGCAAGCGTTATGGTGTCACCAACTGGTGCACCGAGAATTTCCTTAATGCCTGCGACGACAAATCCAACCTCACCTGCGCCGAGCGAGGGCAGTTCGGTGCGTTTGGGTGTGAAGACGCCGACGCTATCGACAATATGCGCTTTACCAAGGGACTTAGAAATTATCTTGTCGCCCTTCTTGAGCGTCCCCGCCATTACCCTGACTAACGACACAACACCGAGGTAATTATCGAACCACGAGTCGATGATGAGCGCCTGCGTTTTCGCCTCGCGATCGCCGACGGGCGCTGGAATCTTTGCAACGATTTCTTCGAGAATATCTTCTATGCCCATGCCAGATTTTGCGCTGGCACACACAGCGTCCTGCGCATCGATACCGATGATTTCCTCGATTTCGATTTTCACGCGCTCAGGCTCAGCCTGAGGAAGATCCATTTTATTGAGCACCGGAAGTACTTCCAGACCCTGCTCTATCGCCGTGTAGCAAGTCGCTACCGACTGCGCCTCGACCCCCTGCCCCGCATCGACGACCAACAGTGCGCCTTCGCATGCTGCGAGTGATCGCGACACCTCATAGGTAAAGTCGACATGCCCCGGTGTATCAATAAAGTTAAGCTGATAGCGAATGCCGTCACGCGCCTTGTAGTAGAGCGTCACACTTTGGGCCTTAATCGTAATCCCGCGTTCGCGTTCAATATCGAGGCTGTCGAGAATTTGCTCCGCCATTTCACGCTGAGTGAGGCCACCGCAGGTCTGAATAAACCGATCGGCAAGCGTCGACTTACCGTGGTCGATATGGGCGATGATAGAAAAGTTACGAATATGGCTTAGGTCGGTCACAGAGTTAGCGTCGCAGAGTAAAGTTCGGTGAGAGATAGCAAGGCTATCCGGAAGCCGGCAAGTCTACAGTATCTGGCGAATTCTGTCAGGAAGTTTGAGCGCGAGCATCACTGCTGCATGCCGCGTGATTCGGTGTCGGGATGCCCGGCAACAGCATACTCAGGGGCATGCTGCTGCCTATCGTTTGAGGGACTGGGAGAGCGCCGATTAGGGCTTGAGTTCCAGTGAAAGCGTGGTGCCTTGGCCTTGTCGCATGATGCGAATCTGTACAAAGCCGCTCTCGGGCAGAGCCTCCGCTATGGCGGCGAACTCGCTGACAGAAGTGACTGGCTCTCGGTTCAATGAAGTCACCACGTCGCCTTCCTGCAGACCCGCCTCTCTGCCGGGTCCGTCTTCGACCTGAGCAACACGCACACCATCGATTCCGGCAACCTGCCTGGTCTCGTCGCTGAGTTCGGCTACTTTGAATCCTAGCGGATTCGCTCTCTCGGGCGCTGTATCGACAACCGCCACCGACGATTCGTTTGTAGGCGAACTCCCCAGGACAACCGTCACCCGCTGTATCTCTCCGTTGCGCATGAGTCGCACAGCCGCTTCAGTCCCTGGCTGATATTGGCCTACATAGAAAGGCAGATCGGTGAAATATTCGATTTCATGGCCGTTGAACTCGACGATGATATCCTCATCCTCGATTCCCGCGCTGGCGGCGGGACTGTCATCCATTACGCCATCAACGAAGGCACCGCGCGGACGATCCATCTCAAAAATTTCCGCCAGCGCATAGTCAACCTCGCGCATGCGTACACCGAGCAGCCCGCGTTCAACCGCACCAGACTCCTTTAGCTGAGCTACGACGTTCATCGCTACATTGCTCGGAATCGAAAACGAGATGCCGTTTGAACCGCCAGTGCTGCTGAGTATCTGCGAATTAATACCGATGACATCGCCCTCGAGGTTAAACAGAGGCCCCCCGGAGTTTCCTTGGTTGATCGCCACATCGGACTGGATAAATGCCATATAGTTATAGGCAGAATTTCCAGGCACGGAGCGCCCTTTCGCGCTCACGATTCCTGCCGCGGCTGAGAACTCGAGACCGAAGGGCGAGCCAATTGCCAATACCCAATCGCCAACTCTTACTGCCTCGGAATCGCCAAATTCGACAAAGGGTAGATTCTCTGCATTGAGCTTTAAAAGTGCGATATCCGATGGCTCATCGAGGCCCACGACCTCGGCATCGAAAACTCGGCGATCGTTGAGCGTTACTTGAATCTGATCAGCGCCTTCGACGACGTGGTTATTAGTAATCACATAGCCGTCCGCTGAAATTAGAAATCCAGAGCCTACGGCGCCCCGCTGCATCGGTGCTCGATCTTGACGCTGGATGTCTGGGCGCTGGTCTGGGCGCAATCCGCGCAGCAGCTCCTCTAGGTTTTCGTCGCTTATCTGTGGTCTCGCAGCCACCGTTCTCCGCGCAGATATCTCAACGATGGAGCTCGCGTTAGCTTCAACGAGATCGGCGAAATTGGGCAGTCCTGCTGCCGCAACTGCGTGGGTCGGCATGAGGGCCGGCAGAACAATCTGGCTAACAATCAAAAGGCCACCTAACAAGGCTTTCCTCGGCAGGAGGTAGTTGACTAGGAAGCTGGCTAGGTTTTTGGTTAAACAGCTGGCTAGGTTGGCTAGAGAGCAAACTAAGTGAGTGAAAGGCTTACTGCCCATGGCGATAACTCCTTAAACGTTCGTGAGCGACAGGGTCTGATACCAGGTTAACACGGCGGTAGGCAGGTCAAATGGAAATCAGACATCCCGGAGAACTATATGGGTCTCAACGAGAAAATTCCTAGTCTGGATCCAAATCAATTTGGACCGAACCGACGGATCAGGCTAGCGCCAAACGAAAACGCCCGATTCATGGGGCGTTACGTTCGATCCGGGCTTTTAACGTTGCGGCGGGTTTTCGATAGTTTCACTAACGAGTCTGTATAGCGGAGAGTCTTGGATATGTTCGATTCGAACCGGCTCGTCGACATTGAACGTCATACTGCTGATATAGTCGCGAAGCCGTTGCTGTGCCTCCGCATCAACCTCTGACCGCAGAGCTACGGGGATTTCATTGCCCGTTTCGTTAAGCGCCAAAGTTTGCGGCTGAGCAAATGCGCCCGAATCAGCGCGCTCAGTCGATTCGGCCACCGAAGGAATTGATGCGTCATTACCCGGCAGTGATGTTTGCAAAACAACGACGAAGGCGAGCGCTACAGACGCCGCAACAGCTATTTTTGCAACCCCTCGCGCCCAAGGCGCGGCGAGCACTGCGCTGTGATCAGCGCCGAACCCTTTCGCCTGACTCTCGGGTTTATCGTCATCCGATCTGCCCAATGTGTCAACCGCCTGCGCAACCCTATGAGCAAACCCATCGCTTAATTTGTACAACTCCGAGCCTTCACCGTGAATGATCGCCTGCGATGCGTTCAAGCGCGCCCATTTCGCGGCTATTTCAGGGCTAGACGAAGACAGTATGCGCCGAAGTTCGAACTCATTGGCCTCACCGTCGAGCAGTGCCGACAGCGCTTCATCGTTGAGTTGATCACCGCTGGTTCTTCCCGTCTCGTTAGTCTTCTCGTTCTCGCTCATCGCTGAGTCCTTATTTGGTCTTTAACTTGCCTATTTACTCGGTTGTCTATTTAGCAATTTAGCTATTTACTGAGTTGCCGATTTGCCTAGCAGCGCTGCTGCCTTACCGCAAACTTGCTTTGCCCTAAACCTACAAGTGAAGCTTAATCACTTTATCGATCGCTTCGCGCGCCCTGAATATACGCGATCGCACGGTGCCTACGGGGCAGTTCATCACCTCGGTGATGTCTTCGTAGCTCAGGCCGGAAAATTCGCGCAGTGTGAACGCGGTGCGCAAATCCTCTGGCAGCTCCTCGATTGCCTTCTCGACAGCCACTTTAAGTGCTGCCGTCGCAAGGCTCCCCTCCGGCGTCTCTTGATCGCGCAGCGGCGAGCCAATGTCCACGAGTTCGGCTTCGCCCGCATCGAGATCACTTGTCGGCGGGCGTCGACCCCGCGCGACCAGCGAATTCTTCGCTGTATTCACTGCGATGCGATAGAGCCACGTATAAAACGCGCTTTCTCCTCTGAACAGATGCAATGCCCGGTACGCCTTGATAAACGCCTCTTGGGTTACATCTTCGACTTCTTGATGGTCTTTGATAAATCGAGCCACCAGCGCCGCCACGCGATTCTGGTAGCGCAAGACGAGAAAGTTGAAGGCATTAGTATCGCCCGCTCTCACTCGATCAACTAGCTGCTGGTCGCTCGCATCGGCGCCGCTAAAACTCATTAATCAACTCCCTACTCCGTGCGTTCGACCTGCACCGAGGGGAACAAATGCATTCAGACACCTGAGTAGACAGCATCTCAGTGCAAAAGTTCTCAATTTCTATAAAATCACGGATTTCTTAGCCAGCCAGAATTTACATGCCATTGCACGTAGGCCAATCCACTCCTTTGGTGCCGGCGTATCTTTCAGGGCATAACGCATCGCCCGACTAAAATTTTACTTTTCTATTCAACAAGTTGAAGCATTACATGACAAACAGCGCTCTCCCCGCACAATTTGACATCCTTATCATCGGCAGCGGCGCCGCGGGGCTTACCCTCGCGTTAAAAACAGCCGATTTCGCCCGCGTCGCTGTATTGAGCAAGGGCGAGCTGAGCCAAGGCGCTACGTTCTACGCACAGGGCGGCATTGCTGCGGTGCTTGATAGCGAAGATAGCATCGAAGCGCATGTCGCCGACACGCTTACCGCAGGCGTAGGTCTATGCCACCCCGAGGTCGTCGAGCAGATTGTCGAACACAGTGCGGAAGCGGTCAGCTGGCTTGTCGATCAAGGCGTGCCCTTTACCACCGTCGACGGCGGCGCGGTTCACGCAAACCAAAAGAGAAGCGCTGCTAACCCTCCAAAACTCAGCGACCTGCACTTGACCAAAGAAGGCGGGCACAGTCACCGACGTATTATCCATGCGACCGATGCGACGGGTAAAGCCGTGTTCGAAACACTTAAGAACCGAGCACTCGCCCACCCCAATATACACTTGCTCGAAGCCTATACCGCCGTCGATCTAATTACGAAAGAGGGAGATGCGGGCAATACAATCTGCGTTGGTGCTTATGTTCTCAATCAATCGAACGAGACAGTTGAGTTGCTCAGTAGCAAGTTCGTCGCGCTTGCAACCGGCGGTGCGAGCAAGGCTTACCTTTATACGTCAAACCCTGACGGCGCGAGTGGCGATGGCATCGCCATGGCCTGGCGCGCAGGCTGCTCGGTGGCAAATCTCGAATTCAATCAGTTCCATCCGACCTGCCTGTATCACCCCCATGCCAAGTCATTTTTGATCACCGAAGCCCTTCGCGGAGAGGGGGCAACCCTCGAGCTACCCGATGGTTCGCGCTTTATGACGCGCTTTGATAGCCGTGAAGAACTCGCGCCTAGAGATATCGTCGCTCGCGCTATCGACCATGAAATGAAACGCCTCGGCTGTGACTGCGTCTACTTAAACATTACACATAAACCCGCTGAATTTATCAAAGAGCACTTTCCTACGATTTATACCCGCTGCCTTGAATTTGGCATCGACATTACTCGCGATCGCATACCCGTCGTACCTGCCGCCCACTACACCTGCGGCGGCGTCGTTGTGAACCAGCGCGGTATGACCGACATTATGAATCTCTATGCCATAGGCGAAACAAGTTTCACCGGTCTTCATGGCGCCAATCGCATGGCGAGCAATTCACTTCTCGAATGCTTTGTTATCGCCTTCGCAGCCGCGCAGGACATAGCAAACAGATTCGAAGCAACACCCCTCGAAGTCGATCTACCGGCATGGGATGCCAGCAGAGTTGTCGACTCCGACGACGAAATTCTCGTGTCGCATAACTGGGATGAACTCCGGCGCTGCATGTGGGATTTCGTTGGTATCGTTCGCAACGATGAGCGCCTGATTCGGGCAAAAAAGAGGATTAACCTGCTTCAAGAAGAAGTCATCGACTATTACAGACGACACCGCGTGACCAATGACCTGCTCGAACTAAGAAATTTAGTCCTCGTCTCGAGTTTAATCATCGACAGCGCGCTTAGCCGCAAGGAGTCACGCGGCCTACACTTCACGCTAGACTATCCGGACCTCGCGGCTCAGGCCGCGGACACGCATCTTTCTCCCCAGCCTTCCCAGCCCGCTGCCGCAAAATAGGATGCGTATCGTTAGTAAGAGAAGTTGAGATAGCGGCGAAGAAGGCTTGCATCGCGGCGACTCAGGCTGCCCGGCCAGAGTCGCAAAATAATTGGGCGCCCATTTTTTTCGATACTGTTAAATCGAAGAACGACCAGAAACTCGCCTCAGCGCACAAGACTAGGCACTGCCGTCTCGAAGATGCCCTCTACCCCATTCCGCCCACCGCCTGCCCGCTGCGTGATGAGTAACGACTTCGTGCCGGTGATAATCAGGCGTCGAATGCGCGTGGGATATCGTGTAGAGCAGCGGCGTAGAGAGTCAATCAGACTAATGACGACCCCTGTCGCGAATATCGGTGTTAACGCGGGAGCTAGCGGCAAATCGATCGCCGCGTAGAAGAACACCGCATGCACGAGCCAAACAGAGAGGGGGATAATCGGCGAGAGTCGGATATCCACGGCAAACATCCACCCTCCTTGTATTTTCTCGGCTGCGCGCGCATTTCGGCGCTCGCTATTGCCTGATTCAACCCCTTTACCTTAGCTAAAAAGGCACCCTGCTTGAATTCTAGGTGTTAGCTACCTTGTGCGCGAGAATTTGGTCAATCATCGGAGTAAAGCGAGCCTCACTCGGCTCGCCCCGCTTCATCAGCCATGCCCATAGATCCTGATCTTCCTCTGCCAAAAAATCGCGGTACAGAAGCTTATCCTCGAGGCTGAGAGTCTCGAAGGCTTCGCGCGCAAAAGGGACCAGCAATAGGTCGAGCTCTAGCATCCCGCGCCGACTGTGCCAAAATATTTTGGAAGGGTGAAGGTCGTCTGATTGAGTCATCATATTTCTCTGTATGTACAGCGATAAAACAGGCGCGCAGAATAACGCCTCGTAAAAATCAATACTAGCTAAAAGCGGCAAACCCTCGTTTTTTCAACAAAACTCGGATCGGCAATTGGCCTCATATCGTGTCTACTGATGATAAACATAGGCTTCGCTACCGTGTAGAATGAACTAAGTTTCGAAGACCGCTACCCAGCGCCAGCCGTCTTTATCCAACGCTCAAAGCGAGAGAAGTCGATCACCCATGACAGAGTCAATACAGCTATCTCAATTCGAATTCATCCGTGCATCTGGCCCCGACGCGCGAACCTTCCTGCAAGGCCAAGTTACCTGCGACACCACTCAGATAACGCCAACGCAGAGCGTACTGGGCGCGCTTTGTAATCTCAAAGGCCGGGTAATCGCAGATTTCAGGGCAGCGCAAGTGGGCGAAGACATCGTATTAAAAGTCGGCACCGGACTCGCTGAACCAGTGCTCGCTGTGCTAAAAAAATATGCCGTCTTCTCCAAACTCACTCTGAGTAAAGACGATGAGCTCGCCGTTCTAGGGCTTCTCGTCAGGGGTAACGGCGAGGGCGACGCACAGAGAGATACCCTGCCCTCTGGCCCTCACGCCGTCACAAAACTCGGCGTAGGAGTGTTGGCGATCGACGCTGGCTGCAGCGACGAAGGAACACGGTGTGTCGAACTCTGGGGCAACGGGCCATCAATCGAGGCCAGCGCAGCACTACTAACCTCCTCAGACGCCCGTACACCAAACAAGACAGTCGCAGTAGCGACGATAAGCGATTGGACTCGACTAGAAATCTTAAGCGGGGTGATCCACATCACCCCAGCTCTTAGCGAGGAGTACACGCCCGCACAGCTAAACTATGACATTTCGGGCGTAGTGAATTTCAAGAAGGGCTGCTACACAGGCCAAGAGATAGTTGCTCGCATGTTCTACCGCAGCACGCCGAAAAAACGGCTCTACCCACTCCACGCGGAAATACCGCTTGCCTCAGACGCCGAGCTTAACGACTCTGCAAGCGAGACCGCGATAAAACCGCTCGCTATCGCGAGCAATGCAATGCTCGCCCTACTCGATACTGACCCGTCGGCACGCGAGATCACACTTGCCATTGAGGCAAGCGTCAAGCTTGCGGTGAAGGAACCTGACTATTTCACAAAATGAAAATCCGCCGGCCCTGCGCGGCGGACAAGTAAGATCACATCCTGCTCTGCACCGGATTCGTTTGGCACGTCCCAGGAGTGCGCTGCGCGACCGGGAATTCTGACATAACCGCCCGCCGCTAATTTTAGTGACTCTCCGTTCAATTGAAGGGTCACCTCCCCCTGCAAGACGGTAGCGAACTCATCGAACGAATGCCAATGCAGATCGAAATGCGATCCTGCCGGAAAACGTGCGTAGTAGCTGATTCCAAAAGTCTCGTCGTCCGTCTCGATCAGTTGAGTTTGCACGCCAACGGGGAAACCTTCTCCACCACCGGGGTTACCCCACTGAATAGACTCGAGCGAAAGAATGCTAGTCTCAGCCTCGGCAAGGGTAGTGAACATAAGCGTTAGGACAAGAGCTACGCGAAATATTATTGGGCTCATGATCGATCTCTGTTGATTATTCTTAGACTGGTTAAATCAGTAATAATGACACCCGATTAAAGGCCTTCTTTTAACGACAGAAATAAAAAGAGAGCTATAGTTAAAGACTAATACCATTCTCAATACTGTGCGATATTCCTCTGAAAAACCTGCCAGTAATACCATTTAGCCACCACCTGCCCACTGCCCCCTTCAGCGACAGCTTTGGTAATCGCCTCTCTGCCCAAAATCTCAGAGAGCTCAACAGGGTCGTTAATAAGGACTGCCGTCATCTCGTAGATCTTGCCATCTATCTTCAGCTTTACCCGAGGATCCCGCTCTACGTTTGCCCACCACTGCTTGTAGTTGGGGAAATCCTGCTCCAATCTGGCATCTCTGGCACTGCCGCCGATGTATAGCTTATCACCACGGGGAGTCGGTAATATGGTGACCGAATAAGGAATACCATACCAAGTTTGAGTCTCAACCATGATCGTGTTGCCGCGTTTTGGATGAGCAACATCCAGAACCCAATCCCAATTCTCAATAGGCTCTTTTACAACTTCGCCCGAGAGCCACAATCCTGGCAATGTCATTCTGCCGCGCTCATTGTATTCCTGCGTTGTGTAATCCATGTACTCAGGGTCGAGTCCAGTAATACGCAACGTAAACAGAGCGCTCAGTAGTAAAAAGGTAAGAACGAGGAGTGTTTTTGCTAGAGTTCGCATCGCTATCCACCTATTTTTTAATTTTTTGCCGAGACTTAGGATGAAGCGCACGTGTGTGGTTGGAGCGCTTGAGGACACTTGCTGCGCTGACTACCGAGATACTTTTGTTGCAGAAAAAGTCAGTTCGAAAATTGGTGCCCCGGAGAGGCAACAACCTAACGCAAACACTGGCCTGCAGGGCTTATAAACAGGCGCTTCCAAGATCAATTCGTTATCTTTTCCGTAACTTTTTCCGTAACCCTTGCCTAGCAGGCTATCAGAATTTACTCAACAAGCAAGGGGGCATCATAACAAGGGCGGGGGGCTGTTTAGGACTCTGCAGATTATTACCGTACCTGCAGAAATACTTCTTAGACTGATTTGAATTTTGAAAAAGATAAGTGGTCGCTCTATCTAGCCTCAGAGGAATCCCTTAGGTGCAGTCTGCGCGCCTAAGTTCCGCTGACTAAATTAATCCAGATCAACCTAAACGCGCCACTTATCAAGATGAACCTGAATAAGCTCTATAAGAGTTCCATCTGGATCGATACAAACCGCAATTTCTGCCATGCCATCTTTTGCAGTCATGGGTGGGCTAATGAAGTCGACACCAAGGTCTATTAGTCTTTTGTAATCTGCCTCTAAATTCGCAGTCGCGAGGCACATACGTACTAAGCCCAAATTAGTGTTATTCAATGGAGTTGAAGGAGGCATGTCATTGAGCTGCGTCAAATCTAATTTAGGATAGCCATTATCTAGCTGCATGATACACGCTCGACCGCGGGTTTCTCGGGGTAACCCTAAAGCGGTACTGCTACCCTCATCAATTGAATTAGATTTTGTCTCCGCTGTTAAACCTATGTAGGGAATAGAAGGTATGTAAACGCCAAAACCTAGCTTCTCATAGAAATTAATAGAGGCATCAAGGTCGCTGACATTGATGTTTATATGACCCCACCTTAGTCTGGCCGAAGGCTCATCTGACGCTGCATCACTATTGCTCTGCGCGGTAACAGTAGACTGAGCTAGAAACGGACCGGCTGCTAACAACTGCATTAATTTTCGGCGTAGATTCATAAATAGTTGACCTTAGTTAGAGAATTTTGACCATAGCACTAGCTTACTAGAAAAATCAGGATAGCCCAATAGCCCAAGATCGAGCTACTCCGCCACCAGAATTAGCATGCTCAAACCATGCTCGCAGCATAGCCTCCTTGGCACAGTCTGCGTTGTCTTGAGTAACTGCTACAGCGCTGAGTGTACATGCTAGTGCTAAAGCACCTGCAGAGTCTCTTAAGTCTTAAGAGTCTTCGTACTTTCGCGGTAACATCAAGTGTAACTTCGAAGAAGCTATTTCTCTGTACGGTCATGTATATGGTTTAAGCAAGGGTGGCTTCATAGCAAGGGCGGGGTCTGTTTCGGACGCTGCAGATTGTCACCGTACCTGCGCAGATACAAAATACCGCAGATGGTCAAATTAATTACTCGAGCCTTCTTGATCACTGAGTGCGCTCCAGTTCTTCAATCCTATTTACCAAATTCTCTATCAAAGCAGCGTTCTCTTGAGATTCAACTTGTCTTTGATCCGCTTCTATTGTCTTCTCTAGATACGCTGAGAAAGCTAAGGAGCTAAGTAAGGACGATCTAGTGAGGATAGATAACATGCTGAGCAATGGTGTTAGTCAGCGCAAAGTGGCGGAGGCTATGGGCGTTAGTCAGTCGTTCGTGCAACGTAAAAACAGGCAGCCCAGATAAGTTGAGCTGCCTAATTTACCTAGGCGCTAATTGCTCAACGCGTAGTAATCATCAGTGAGAGTGCGATTAAGTGGATCTATTACAATGAAATCAAGGTTTTGTGTTCCATCTGATATTGATTCGACTCCGGCCATTCTTATCAAGTGGCCGTCCCTAACCCACATACCCGCACCTGATCCAGAAAAAAAAGTAGCAGCGTCTACATAACCTCGGCCTTGCACGGTGTAAGAACCGCCAGAGCCATCTCTGTTATAAGCCAAACGATAGGTAACATAAAACCTTCCGTACTCGTCGCTGTTGCCTTCGGCAGTAATTATGCTTACGTCTTCGCCAAGTTGAATAGAAGTAATTTCTGCCTCTACACGAGGCCCTCCCGCTTCCAAATTAAGAGCGTGATGATCCGCAAAAGCATTAGTCGAAGTTAAAACTAAAAGAATCAATCCTGTTAAAAATCTCATTGTAGTCTCCAATTTAATTACTATTCATTTGATCAACATAACGTTAGCGTAACTGTGGACTGGCAATACAAACTCCAAAAACCTCGTATCAGAGAGCAGGCTAGCACAACAGAGCAGCGAGTAAAGGGAGTTGATATGACAATTTCGCTAC
>Ga0222714_10002149_pt1 | contig 21321 bp, 27 predicted proteins | sample C33_3DmetaG_FD_165048 | JGI IMG/M metagenome (GOLD analysis project Ga0222714, IMG submission 165048) | Estuarine water microbial communities from San Francisco Bay, California, United States - C33_3D | ecosystem: Environmental > Aquatic > Marine > Unclassified | place: USA: California...
GTGGTACCGAGGGATGCGAGTACCAGGCGGCGGACGTTGGCGTGGACGGCGGACATTTTGTTGATGCCTGGCGGCGGACCTTCCCAGTCCCTGAATGAATTTTAATCCCAAGAGAACTTTTATTTCTAGGAAGTGAAGAACAATTGTCTTGCGTTGAAATTTGTTCATTGTTTGTATAAAAGTTATATCAAGTTACACGAGGTCAGTACGCCGCGGAGGTATTATCTTATAACAAAAATTTCAACCCCAATAATGCATATAAATCCTTTATATGTAGGGTGGGATTTATTTTTTTTATTTGTATAATATTAAAATGTTGGTGGGGTTTGCAGAATTTATGTCTTTAAGTACACCAGAGTTGGTCCAACTCGGTAATATACTAAGGTCGTTCGGTTATGAATTTAACAATTTAAATGAACTTATAGAATTTGAACTACAACAAGACAATTCGTCCCCCGAAGTACGAAAATATAACTCTATGAATGAGAAAGATAAGAATAACTATAAACAGTATCTTGCAAATTTTATAAAGTTGTCGGTGCTTTTATCTACGTATATTATTGAATTTTATATCTTTAAAAGTCAAACCAATTTTCTCACGAGTGCAGAAATGACAATGAACCAAGCTGAATTTTTACAATCAATTGTTAAGTGTTTTCTGTTTATGTGTGATATTATTGAAGTCGCCATTGCTAATAAAGAAATATTGGCGTTCATATCGGGGGTTGTCCCAACCATAATAGGGAGGATTAAAAATAAGTTTAAAAATAAAGACGGCACCCCCCACACCTCGAGTGGCGCGATCATGGGAATGACATATGCAACAATTTTCTATACTGCAGTTTCAATCGGGGAGAAGTACAAGAATATTATTATAAGCCCTAGATCAAAAACTGCGTCCTATGCGTCCTATGTGTTTAATTCAATTTTTAGAAATACGAAAGAAAATTTATTACAAATTTCCACTAATTTAGATCTTGCCATGCTACTAATAGCAAAATTAAACAGGGCGTCGCACGGATTGATAGGGGGAATTTTTTTATCTAATAGATGCTTATCTGAAATGCTTACAAAGGGAATGACATACATCGGGATAGGGTTTTATTCTTTAACTTTTGTCTTGACAGGAAAAGCAAGAAGTATTGTTATGAAATTAATAAAATCCTCACTTGATAATTGGATGAAAAAAGCGAATAAAAAACGTGCGATATTACCGACCGAAAACATGCAACCACGCACAAGAGCGAATAAAAAACGTGCGATATTACCGACCGAAAACATGCAACCACGCACAAGAGGGAGAACACAATCAATGCCGACCCGGTCAAAACCACGATCATTGCCGACCCGGTCAAAACCACGATCATTGCCGACCCGGTCAAAACCACAATCAATGCCGAACCGGTCAAAACCACGATCATTGCCGAACAATACGAGTCCCAAGCAGCCCCCTATTAAGAAAAGAAGGACTGGAATACAGTCATCGCAGTCCACTTCGGAAAACAGCCTGTCTTAGGGAAAAAAGGTCGCGTAATTAATAAATGTAAGAGTATTAGAAAGTGGTTTTGGAGTGACGTCCACAAAAGCACCCCTTGGTGGCTTTGAATCCACAAGGTTTTCCAGAAAGTGTAACGGCGTTGCACGTGACCTTGTTAGATTTTTTGTCTTTTTTCGTAACGGTCTTGGTCGTACGGCCACTGGTGGACATCGCTTCCTCTAGACTGATCATTTTGGTTCTGAATAGTCTTTCTGCCTTGGTCTTGGGGTGGACGACCTTCATTCTAAGTGTGTCCTCGTGGACAGGCTTTCCGGTAAGAGGGTCAAGTTTCATTCTACCCGGGAGATAAATTATTTCCTCACCGGAGTGATAAAACTTGTCAACGTTGTTGTGGGCGCGCATGCGGGTCTCTGGGAGCCACATTCTGCAATAGTATTTTGGGTTTGTTGTTTTCTGTCTTCTCATTTTCCTGAATAAAAATTAGTGCACCCGTGGCGACAAGACCAGATATTATTCCGACAAAACTTGTAACGGAAAGTACTCCCAAGACCACGCCCACCTGCATAATTAAAATGTAGATAATTATTAACAATGTCTTTATCATTTGAGAGTCTTCTTTCGCCAAGTTATGCTAACTCGGTGAGATCTCCCAACTCTGTCGGATCGGCTACGAACAACTACAATGAGGCTATCTCGAACTTCAGGGAGAATGTGTCAACGTCCCCCTCGTGCAAAAGGCAGGATTTTCACCCAAGAATGCCCTCGTGATTCTTGCGTTCTTTTTGATGATTCTTTCGTCCATTGGGACTACTTATACGATTGCGCAAATCAAGCCCACACCGGCACAGCGCGATGCCCTGGACATTCTCAAGTCTGCTCAGATGAAGTTCTACAACAGTCGCCAGGGAAGGAAGACGATTGCGTCCGTGGCGAGGAACGTCGGCATCAAGAACCTCGCGTCGCAGAAGGAATACATGAATCTTGCAATCAACTCAAACAAGATGGTGAACAGGATCGTCATGCGAAGCAAGATTTTCACCATTTCGACGGTGCGCCAGGCGCTCGACCTGTTCGGCACGCTCGGGGCAGACACCCAAAAGACAGTGGCGAATGCATCGGGTACCATTTCGGGGCTTTCGGGAGTTATATTCAACGTCGTAAAGGTCGCCGAAACGATTGCCGAAAAGGATCTCGGGCCCATCGCGCGTATCGCCTTGTGGGGTAGTTCGCTGGCTGTGGGCGCGAGTATGCTCTACGGGCTCAACCCCGTGCAGATGGCTGCGATCGCAAAGGGTGTCACTTCATTGATTGGGAAAATGTACAGGGAACGCAAGAGTTACTACGATATGGTTGTGACAGTTTACAAATATGTCGATAAAGGAATACGAAAAATGAAACGGTCCAGGGCAGTCACAAGCAACTAAATTTTATTCAGGGATATTAAAGAAATAGATTTAAATACGTTACACGATGGCTAGGCGAAATGTGGGTGAGCGAGGCGAGGACAATATTAGGGAGCTCATAGCTAATGGAGATGGGTCTTTTCTTGGTCTGGAAGGACCTATAAGAAGACATCCAGATTTCCCTATCGATCGTCAAGTTCCAAAAAACTGGAAAGCTGACGTCGGGTTCATACACGAATATGACACGTGGTTTTCTTCCGTGAAAGACTTCACTGGGGCGCCTCCAACACTGATGAATCACACACATCGTGGTTCACGCGTGTTTTTACCAGGTGGTCAATTGCATGACATTTTACCACAGTTGGATAAACTTGCAGCCGAATACGTCCGAAGACGAAGGGACGATGACATGGGTGAAGACGTGAAACTTATGGACCGTTTCGAATGCATGTCAGACCAAGATATCAGAGAAGCAATAATACAACTTCTTCTGTATTTTACATTCATGGGATCGGGTCGTGACCCAAGTCGAAAACCAGCGAATTCAATGATTGTTCGCGAGAAGAATGGAGCGATCCACTTCCATCGATGCATGACCGATGAAGAAAAGAGAAATTACATAACGTCTATTCTTCATCGAATTAAAATTTCATTCCGAAACAAAGGGATGCCAGGAAACCCAACCGAAGTTCACGAGCCATGGATCTTCCGCGAGGAACGACCCGATGGGACCGTGAAAGTCAAGGGTTCCATGCACTTGCGATTCTACTGCTAGAACTTGCAGTGTTTGAGAATTTGTTTTCCAATTATTTCAGTAAATATAGTAGGTATTGTATTTCCTAACATTTTCCATTTTTCTTTTTCCGAGCCCACGAGTTCAAATTTTTCATCAAATCCTTGGAGCTTCAGACCCTCATCGATCGTGAGCCTGTGCTCTTCGCCATCGACGATGTAGCCGTCCCAATTGTGTCTGTCATTTATGGGCGAATTCTTTCCACCGCAACGTAGTGTGTATGCAGTCTCCTTTTCGTACTTCTTACCCAAGTAGTCCGAAAGCGTCACCGATTTTTCGTATTCTTTCAAGTCGAAAAACTTATCAATATCATTGCAAACAATATTCTTGAAGCAAACAATGAAGAGACGTTTTCTCATCTGAGGGATGCCATAGTCGCTACATTTTAGAACCCTGTGAATCACAGTGTATCCGCAATTTTCCAGCTCTTCTTTGATTGTATTAAATGATTTTCCTTTATCATGTGCCAATAGTCCCTGGACATTCTCTAAAACAATTACACGTGGCTTATTTACTTTGACGAGACGCATTACTTGCGAAAACATAGTACCTCGTTCGTCTTCAAATCCCTTGTGTTGACCAGCCTGTGAAAATGGCTGACATGGGAACCCAGCGCATAGAATGTCATATGCTTCAATTTTAGTCGGGTCTATGTCGCAAATATCACCAACTGGTGTCATATTGTAATTTTTTTCGTACGTCTTCACGGCTGGGTCATATATGTCAGATGCCATCACACACTTGAATCCAAATTGTTCAAAGGATTTGTGAAATGAACCTATTCCACAGAAAAGGTCAATAAATTTTACACTCATTATCAAAAATACTCGTTAATTCTTTAAAAAGGGATAACCATTAAATTTTATTCAGGAAACAAAAGATGGCCCAGGATGATCACGAAACAAACTTGGGTTAAAGAAGAAGCACACAACCTCATCAAGAACAACAACATGTCGCTCACTCATCTCATGATGCTTGCTCGCGAGACCAACTTCGATCTTCAGGATCCGAATGGTCCCATGAAGCACCTTGAGGCGTTCGTGTCTGCCCGCGTAGAAGAGGCAGTCACCAAGACCGAGAACCGTTACAAGGGTTTGGTGGGAATATTGAAAACCCACCTGACCGACATCCACAAGTCTGACCACGCGCTTGGTTCCAAGTTGCGCGACCATCTCATCGCCAATCAACTCATCGACCTCGACACCGAGGTACTAGTGGCTCCTCCTACCAAGTCCAAGGGCAAGGAGAAGATGGAGATCATGCCCAAGACCATCTGTGGATGCATCACCAAGGACAAGAAGAAGCCCTGTCAGCGCGCGGGTGTAGAGACTTATGGTGGTCGATGCGGACATCACAAGAACACGGAAGGTCCTAGGGTAATGAGCGTGGAGACCATTGTTGTCGCTGCCGAGCCAAAAAGCGAGATGATGGCACCAACGGAACCAGGACCGTCCGAGGCGCCTGTCCCAATGACCACCCACAAGAGCACGGTGAAGATGTATCCTGCAGAGGTCGTGGAGGACCCTGATGAGGTTGCGCGTCGCCAGGCAGACTTCAGCGAAGAAGAACGCAAGATGGTTGAAGAGATGACCGCCAAGATGGGCATGACCAACATGGATGGTGAGATCATTCACGAGGAACTAGAGGAGTGGGATCCAGACGCGTCTGATGACGAAGAGGGTATAGAGTCTGACGAGGTGGACTATGAATAAATTAAAGAAGACAATTTAGTAAATAATATAAACCATGTTTCGAGCAATTGGTATCGCTGCGGGTATGTGGGTGACTTCGACCGCCCTCGCATACGTGCACTATCGTTTCTGTTTCCCTTGGCTCACCGTTGCAGAGCCTTGTTTGTCTATACAGCGCAGTTCCGTGTTTTTGAACACAACCATACAAAATTATGGATATATGTTCATAGGTATAGTAATTGATACGGTGTTAAAATACATTCCAAAAATACCAAAAACGAGGTCTATAGACGAGAACGACTAAAATTTATTCGGGAAGTAAAAAATAACAAAGAACCAAAAACATGCTTCGTGCGATCGGGATAGCATTGAGCATGTGGGTGACTTCAACTGCCCTTATGTATGTTCATTATCGCTATTGTTTCCCATGGTACACTTTTACCGAGCCGTGCATATGCATACAACGGAGTTCTCTATTTCTGAACAGTACGCTAAAGAACTATTGTTACCTTGTAATTGGAATAGGAATTGACACCATTCTCAAATTGATGCCTCCGTTGATGAGAAAGGCGATAGATAACAAAAGCGAGTTATAATTTAAATAAAAAAAACAAAAGTAAAGTAGGAAAAAGATGTGGTTGTCACCGGTTTTCATCGGGATCCATTCATTTTTTGAGAAGAGGTTTTCAGCGAAGAAGACCCATGTGATCGTGAATATGTTCCACGTGGCATCTGCGTTCACATGGAATCCGAATTTCATTGTGTCCCGAAGTTACTTCTTGGCTGATTTCTTTTTACTTTACAAGAATCGTCAGGCGTACCCAGGTCTCTGGCAAATTTTGCTTGCGCACCACGTGATCTCCTATGCGATCTTGACCACCGAGCAGGATAATGAGGATGTAAATCTCGCTCTAAAGTGGGCAGAGATATCCAATCTGAGTTTGGCGGTCTATGAGATTTACCCTAATATATTAACCAAGACTGCTCGGGTCATCATATATCCATGGAGTCGGTGTGTGATGCTTCCGATGGTTCTCGTGGAATCCACAAAGACCCTTGGCGTCAAGGCTCTTGTCCTCGGTTTTCCCATAGTGGGTGGGTCATTTTGGTGGTCCTGGAAGATACTTAAAGATTTTCTGAGAAAGTAGAGTAGATATGGACGAATTGGTGAGAGCAATTACTTTGTTTTGGGGTGCGATCTATGCGACGGTTCTGCTAGCAAGCGCGTGTCGTTCGTGCGTGATTCCAATGTGGGTCTTGAAATTTAAGTCTAGGCAATAGAAGGAGATGAATCGTATCCCAGTCGGGATAGTTGTCACTTCGATGGGACACACGATAAGTTACGAAGTTGCCAGGAGGTTGATCTCATCCTACGTTGCACCCACCAAGTACAAGCGTAGGGTCGGTTCCATGCTAAAGAAGAAGGTCGCATCTGAACAGAAGTGGATTTGTGGTCTGTGCAGTCATCTACTGGATTACACTTACCAGGTAGATCACATTACACCACTGTTCAGAGGGGGTACGAATGATAGGTACAACTTAATGGCGGTCTGTCCTCATTGTCATGCTAAGAAGAGTTACGATGAGCGAATGGATGTCTAGAACATCTCCTACTTTTTCGCGTGTGTCCCACGATACCACACATAGAACATAAACCGGTTCCTCATCTATTTCACGTTCAAGTGTATCTACAACAAGGGCACGTCGGGCTTTTGAGTTTTATCGTACAATCCTTATGGAACACATGACCGCAGTCTAATATATCGGCATCTTTTTGGGAGTTGTTTTCCAAACAGATGGCGCACTCGGGTAGGTTATCACCGTATGCCTTTAGCACCAAGGTCTTGATATTCTCTTAATGTATCTTTACCGAGCACTGTTTAAAATAGTTCTTGTACTTGGGTTTGTCCATTCTTTCCACGATGTCATTGACCAACAAGGTGACGTTCTTGGGGATGCTCTTTTTTGTCTTTTTCATGAGGTCGTAAAGAAAGGTCATTCTCACGAACCTCTGTTGACACTTGTCCGGTCGGACAGCCTTCCGATGGCTATTTCCGGTGAGCATGCTATCCAGGGCGAACAATTGATCATACAATAGGGACTTCACGTTCAAGACTGGAAGACCTAGGCTCTTGAGTGTCTCGATGCAACACTTGGTCTGCGCAAGTCGGTCACTGCCCCTTTCGGTGTATTCATTTCCTACGCGATCCAATATATACCCGTTGACTGCGTGGAACTCTGCATAGTCAAATCCATTAATTCCATCCGAAAGAGACACGTCGATAACGTGGGGGAGTCTGGTGCGCACGCTGACATCAAACAGGGCTCCATAGGGGTTAGCGGCCTTGGTCATTGCATTTTTGAGGAACGCCTTGAGTTTGATTTCCTTGGAGATGTTTTCCTTTGATGAAATTTTACCATTCTCTTTGAACTTGAGGATAAGTTGTCCGTCGTAGTCCGAGCTCGGTGTCATCTCCATGGCGGCGCGGATTTTGGGATCGACAAGTTTCTTGGTCTGTTGAAAAATCTCCTGAACGACCTGTCCTCCATAGAGAAATATTCCGTTGGGTACCATAGTGACGCCACCCGGGAACTTTTCTGTCTTGAGTATATTGATGAACCTCTGAAGCACGTCTACGATAACTGCCTTCTTAAGTTCTGGAGAGTCTCTCATGGCGATGATGGCCTGCTTTGAATTTTTATTCAAGGCCTTGAGGAACCCTTCCTTATTGAACCTCATCGGAGGTCGATTCAATTTAGAGATTAGACGCTCCATATTATCAGTAGCAAAGGAAAAATGTCAGACTGTATGGTCTGTTGTGAGAAGTTCACTGGAGCCCGACGCAACAGAGTGTCATGCAGAGGGTGTGACTTCGCTGCGTGTGTTCAGTGTATCCAGACTTACATTCTTTCAAAGGAAATGGAGCCCCACTGCATGGGATGTAAGGAACCCTACGACCCCAACTTTCTGATTCACAACTTCAAAAAGACATGGCGTCTCAAGGATCTCAAGAACCACCGTGAGAAGATCCTACTGGACCGTGAAAAGCTCCGCAAACCGGAGATCTACTCTGAGGTCATGGCTCAGCGCACTCAGCACGAGATAGATCAGGTGATGTACTTTTATCGTTATGGCTTCATAGCTTCACACAAACCTTACCGCTCTAACCATGCCAAAGAACCATCATGGAAATTTGGGGGTTTCAATAGGGAAGATCTTTACGATGCTCTAGAATCTTGGATTCTGGACTGGAAAGAACGTTACGACGAACTCGAGACTGAGTACCTTCCGCCCGATGCGATGTCGGCCTATATCTACATGGGAAAGATGATCGAAATGGATTTGATGGAGCACCCTGAGCTTCTCTTGTACAAGGACTGGTGGGAGGAGAAACGTCTCGCCGTGCGTTCTCTCTACCCATTCCACGAGATCACGGGGAGGAAGACGGAAGCCCCCAAGGTGGTCTACAATCGCCCATGTCCGCTCGAGGGTTGTAATGGCTTCGTTGACACGAGCAAGTGGGTCTGTGGTACCTGCAAGAAGTACATTTGTAAGGAATGTTTCATCGAGAAGGAAGAAGGTCATGAGTGCAACAAGGAGATGGTCGATACGGTAAAGATGATCATGAAGGAGTCGCGTCCCTGTCCCAAGTGTTCCATCTATATCCACAAGACCGAGGGATGCGATCAGATGTGGTGTACGCAGTGTCACGCGACGTTCAGTTACCGAACGGGAGAGATTCACGTTGGTCGCACCCACAACCCCATGTACTATCAGTGGCTTAGGGAGACGCGTGGAACTGTTCCGCGGGAGCCTGGAGATGATCCAGATGCCAGATGTATGACCGACCCTTACGTAATGCTCACCAATCTAACGCGAATCAACAGAGGCAGTGACGAATCGAGGACGATCGTCGGGAAGGTCGAGGCCATCGTCCGCCTCAAAGCAGAGATGCAGCGAGGATGGGCAGGATGGAACATGAGCTGGTACAATACCGGAAACTACACTAGAAACGTTACAGCCACATATTTGAGAACGCTGGTGGTCTTATCCATCGACGGAAAGATCCGCAATGAAGAATGGAAACGCAAGATCCAGATGATAGACAAGAGGTCTATGCGCGACCAGCTGTTCCGTGACTGCATGGACACATTTTGCGCGGTGAGCAGTGAGATGGCGGAAGAATTCTGGAATCACTGGCAGACCCACGGGACGGTTGACGCGACCTTCGGCGACAAGCTTGATCGCCTCATGGCGTACGTGAACGACCAATTTGGGGTCTACGGCAATGCGATGAATATTGTGGCGCCGAGACTGGAGATGGTGCATCACGGGCACGACTGGCGAGTGGAAGGCAACAAAATTCGCTATTAAATCTAGAGATGTCCGATTGGTTGATCGTGGGCATCACTGGATTTTTGTTTATGTGGCATTTAATAATTAATAGGTCACCTTACACCACCAGCGGTTAAGACCGAGATACTCAAAGACGATGTGAGTAAGGGCTCCCGCAAGCACGACGGCAACCGCGGGATGCACCGGGAGATTTTTGGTGAGGACGAGGAGCGCCAATAGCACCAGCCCCACAACCAGTGCCTCGATCGCGACGGTGATGACATTCCTCATTTAATTATACTCGTGAAATAATTTACTGGAACTGAGAGTGAATGGTCTATCTCTCTGGGTTCCAGCTTTTAGTTCAAAGAGATGATGGATCTCCCTTCGGTTGGCTAGGATTAGAAATACTAAAGCAATAAATAATAGAAACGTCATTTAATATGAAGTACTAAAAATTATTCAGGTGACCGATTTAAGGATTACAGACATCACAATACAAAGAGATGGCTCAATACAAAATCAACTCGTCTGAACTGGGAAACTTGGCTGGTTACGGTGCCAAGTTCTGCTCGCCCCGCGAGGCTGCTGAAAAGTTCTGGAAGCGCAACCGACCCGGTGCGTTCAATGATTACGTGAAGAACCACGGGCAACCGACCTGGCACAAGAAGGATGCGTTTGTCTACGGGAATGTCAACGCCAAGCAGATCATGGAAGAGGCGCGCAAGGTCAAGACCGAAACGACCAGCGACATCGGAGGGATACTAAAGTCCGTATCGGATGACAAGCGAGCTACGGACTTCACGTCAGAGCAAAAGCAATTCCTCGAGGAGGCCACTCGCACTAGGGTTTTTCAGCATCACGGGACGCGCAAGGAAGATTCCACACTCGACCAGTGGTGCACACAGAACGGCAAAGATGCACACAAGCCCACAAAAAAGTTCACGCTTCAAGTCCATCCAGAGGTTACCCTTAATGGGTACATCGATGGAATTACAACCGACGGCGAGCTCGTGGAAATCAAGAACCGCGCGGGTGGTAGGCTTTTCAACGAGGTGCGAGACTATGAGATGGCCCAGTGCCAGGCTTACCTTAGGATGCTCGAAATCGAGCGAGGCTTTCTGGTGGAGTGTCTACGCCAGGAAGGACGGGAACCCAAGTTGAACACCATCCCATTCACCCGGGACGACGAGTTCTGGGAGGACACGATCGAACGGGTGCTGTCAAACATCTTCGACCCGCGCTTCGAGTGCTTCCGCGTCACCGAAACCGATCAATCAGCATCCTAGACACGTAGGGTATTTTGTCCTTATCCTCTAATAAATTATTAATAATATTAAAAAGTTCTGCCTTCTTTCTGTCCCGCTCCACCTTGTTCTTTAGGTCCCACGGGTTCCCGAGCCGCTTCATGGTCGTAGTGACCCACTCCCCGTCCTTGCGGTAACTCACTTCCTGCTTTTCGTCCCAATGCATTCTGTGAACCTTCCACGGAACTCCATCGAAACGAAATGCAACCAAGGTCATCGTCTGTATCGGCGTCTCGAACATCTGTCGGATGCGTCGCTGGATGACCACTAGCGCCTCTCTCAATTTTTCAGGTTCGGGATTTTCGATGTACTTGCGGATGTCCGCCGGGACGGGTTTGGTCTCGCGCATCGAGAACAGAAACTTCTTTCGCCTAGGGTGCTGGATGGTCTTGTAGTCCGCGCGGGGCATAATCTCGATGGTCAGTGGATGGTACATGTACTTGGGCACCTTGATGATCGTCCCGTCCGCCATCTTCTTGGATTCCACGCCCTCCTTGGGAATGTAAACAGCCGCAGAAGGGCTCAAATAAAAGCCAAAAATAGCATCTTTGACCTCCATACTGGTATTAAACGATAGAATAATTGTGAAGGCCTTGCCCGAGTGCATCACAAAACTGATTGATAAAAAGAGGTCTACCATCAAGGATGATTCTCTACGAGTGGCAGACGAAGATGGGCGAACTGGTTGAGATTTATGAAGAAATAGGAGACCACACCAGAGCCAATACATTTTCGGAAGCGGTCCAGCAGATTGTGAACCATGCCGAGCAGTTTGATATTTTGGTTAAAACGACAAAGGACGTTGAAAAGTTTAAAGGTCTGGAAGGAGTGGGGCGCTCTACTCTTGAACTTTTCAAGGAGTTCGTGACGACTGGTGAAATGAAACGTCTCAGAGACCTAAGAGGTGAAGACCCGTGGACAAGAATATGAAGTTGGTTTGTTCTTCATACTTTCTGACGGGTTCTCTGTTGGCTCTATGTAGTGTTCCGGCAAGGCACAAAGGACAAACAATGTTTCCATGAATATTCCAGTCACGGTGGTCCTTTCTAATAATTGAACATCACAAAAAGACTGATACCCATGAAGATCATGTAGATAACAGCCAGACTGAAACGCATGGTCCGGTCGGCGTTGGTAATTCCCTTCTTGATTGATCGCATCAGGTACATCTGAAGGGCGAACGCCAGGAACGCCAGGAATGCCAGAAGGTACGTGAAGGTCTTCATAGGGAAGATGCGCTTCTTAGAGACCAAGGGGCTGGTGGTCACCATGAAAAAGATTCCGAACAGACAGACCATGGCGAAAGCCTTGCCCGCCTGAAGGAGACCCATCTGGTTGTCGTCAATCTCCAGTTCGGATGCCTCACCGCCAGCCTTAAGTGCCTGCATGGCAGCAAGGCGCTGACGCTGACCCTCCACAAGGAAAGCACCACATGTCTGCTCCATGCTAACCATGAGGGCACCAAAGGCAGTGGCAACGCCGAGGTTAGCCAGACCTGCCATACAAGATGTGTTATTAGAGACAGCGTTCATTCTTTACTTATTGTAAGAGATAAAAATATGATATCTCGTTCTGGGTTTATTGTTCCCAGGGATCGTGATATCGAAAAAGCACTGACGGTCACCCCTGAAGTGAACTCGGACTATGCACCTCGAGGAATACCATTCAAAGTCTTTAGGCGAAACAAGGACAATATGTGCATTCCGCAGCACTACGGGAAGCAGCACATTGAGGCAGAACCCAAGGATAAACGTCCGGATCCGATAAGTTACGAGATTCCATTCTCTGGAAAACTTCGCGAGGACATTAATCAGCCGGAAGCAGTTAAGAAGGTTATGGAGTCGATAAAGAAATGTGGCGGTGGAGTGCTTTCATTGCCTTGTGGATTTGGCAAAACGGTCTGCGCCATAAAGATAGCAAGCAAATTGGGTGTCCGAACTATGATCATGGTGCACAAAGAGTTCCTCGCGAACCAATGGAAACAGCGAATCGAAGAGTTTTGTCCAGGAATGACTGTGGGAAGGATCCAGAAGGACAAATTCGAGATCGAGCATCCCTTCGTGATAGGCATGCTACAGACATTCACGTCTCGGGACTTTCCGGTCGAAGCATTTGAATCCATCGGGTTGGTCATAGTGGACGAGGCCCATCACATATGCGCGAGGGTCTTTTCGCAGTCGATGCTTCGCATGTGTCCGAAGTACACGCTGGGACTGAGCGCGACTCCCGAAAGGAAGGACGGGCTCACCAACGTACTCTACTGGTTTCTCGGACCGCAGGCCTATATGGTGGAGCGCAAGCAGGATGACGAAGTCACCATGGATGCCATCAAGCCCAAGTTGGACATCTACTATCAGCCATTTCCCACGAGCCGTTTCGGAAAGGTGTCCATGGCCGAAGCCATCACGATGTTGGTCGAAGACGCGGAACGCAACAAGATCATCCTCGAAAAGATGAAAGAACTAGGTCACCGCAAGGTTCTGATCCTCACGGACCGACGGGATCACTGTTTCTGGCTCAAGGAAAACATACCAGACTCTGGACTCTACATCGGTGGCATGAAGGAGGCGGACCTGGATGAGTCGACGCTCAAGATGGTGATCATCGGAACATTCAACATGGCTCATGAGGGCTTAGATATTGGAGATGTGGACACGGTGTTCATGGTGACGCCCAAGTCGGACGTGGTGCAAGCCGTGGGAAGGTGCATGCGCGAGGGTGGTTCCAGGCGCAACCCACCAAAAATCATAGATCTTCATGACAACTGGGGACCATTCAATGCGATGTATTACAAGAGGCGAAAGATCTATCGGCAACTTGGGATCATCAAGGATGTCCCAAAGAAGGAAGTCCTAAACTTCTTGGATTAAAGAAAAGAAAACAAAGGTAAGTACGAAAACAATGAACACCTACGCACGCAACCTTATGACCCAAATGGACGTTGTCCCCTGTTTTGATCTGGTAATCCGCGACCAGCCTTTTGACTTTGTGGCGACCCTCGAGAAGCACGAGCAGATCTACACTAAGACCGACAAGTTCTTCCTCGTCATACACGAGGATGGGCTCAAGGTTCCCAAGTATTCCCGCGAGCGCCTCCTCAATCGCGGATGCGTCGGCGTGGTAAGTAAGAATAATCTGAAGTCATTCCTGGAAGAAATGAAGAACAAAATGCACAACGACCCCAAGATCAAGGACTTGTTCATGGAGCCACTGAGGAACACGTTGAAGAATCGGATTCCCAAGTTGCAAAAGAACGCGCTCAAGGGTGTAAAGTTTGCGGTGACCGGCGTATTCAAGCGATGGAGTCGCGAAGAGCTTGTAGAGTTGGTCGAGCGATATGGCGGGACAGTCACGAGTCAGGTGTCTGGTCAGACGGACTACCTCGTGGCTGGTTACGATCGCGGGAACGTCAAGTGCCGCAACGCCAGGGTTCACGACACTGAGATTCTAAATGAGAATGATTTCAGGGAGTTGCTTAGATGCCCTTAGGAACGGGGACCGCCTTGCCTGAGATGGAGTACTCGATGGTGATGGGAGTTCCACCCCCCAATATACCACCACCGCGGGTGATCTCCTTGGGCTCCTTGAGCTTCTCGCGCTTGAGCTTATACGAAAAGATCTTACCGTCCTCACCCCGAGTGGTCTCCTGTACGGTGACAATGAACGTACACTGACCCCTAATCCTCTTTTCGCGGCACGCAAGACTGAAACCCTTCCTTGCTGCTCCGAATGGAGTTTTTGAAATGTAACGTCCGCCGTTGGTTGGCAGAGAAGTCTTCTTTCCACCCTGGGCTGGCTTGCGGATATCAATAACGCTGAATGACCGATCGGAACTCTCCATTACTCTTTATTCTACCTGGACATTATTTTTCAACATCATGCCAGTAAGTTCACTGATTGGTTCTTTTACATTTGCAAAATTTGGAGGATTGGTGACCGCAAAGGGAGCCTCTGGAACCCGGATTGGACTTCCGTGGATAATATAGAGAGATCTGGTCCTGTCGTAGTATATAACCAGAAGCAAAAGTAAGACTGCGATAATAAGAGTCATTCTTGTAATTACTCAACAATTTTTGCCAAAGCATTAGCCAATGCCCTATCTAAGTTTCTCTCATTTTGTTCTTTACTTTCAGTTTTGTTTCCGAGGGGTCTCACATTTCTCACCGGAGCCACGGGAGATGCAGCACCTGACGTGGCGTTTCTCGTCGCGAGATTGCCGTTGTTTTCCGCGATCCCCATGCGGTTGTTACCCACGTTGGCGAATTTGGGTCTGGCGTTGATCTTTGTTTGGGGGGTCGGTTCCGCTTTCTCGCCTTCGGGTCTGGGTTCGCGATTATTGCGTTGGGTGAGAACATTCTCATTGGCCTTGACGACCACCTGTTCCGCATTTCCAATGACTGCCTTGAACTTGTTTTCTGGGACTGGAACTTTAGCGAGAGTCTCGCGAACGGCACCGATATTTTCACGGACCTCGGATGTCGCGGGGCTGATACCACCGAGGTTTCCCTCCATGCGCAAAAGTGCATTCCTCTGTTTCCTTTCATTTTCTTCGAGTGCATTCCTCCGTTTCCTTTCATTTTCTTCGAGTGCATTCCTCCGTTTCCTTTCATTTTCTTCGAGTGCATTCCTCCGTTTCCTTTCATTTTCTTCGAGTGCATTCCTCTGTTTCTGATTCTGTACCTGGCGCATGTTAGGACGTTGAACGGGAGTTCCACCGAAGATTCCAGACGCGATGTTGGCGACCCTGTTGGCGACGACCTGCCTGACATTCTCCTCTGGAACTTTATTCTCCTTGGCAAATCTCTCGATCACATTCTTGGGAGGGACCAGAATGCCTGCAATCATTTGGCGATTAGCCTTCTTGACTGAAATGAACTTGAAGCCTTGCGCGACGAGTTTCTTGAACGTGGGTCCACCCTTGACCACCTTGCGTCCGGTGATCGGGTTGACCACCTTCAACGGCTTCTTGGGAGCCTTTCCCTTGGCAAGCTTGATATCTTTCAATTTGATACCTTCCTTGGCAAGAGTCTTTTTGACCTTTTCGATGGCCTCGCGTTTGGCTGAAGCAGGGATGTTCTTAGCCATATCTACTATTTGGTTACATTTTTTTTGATGTTTTTTATACGTCTGATTGTGTTTATTGTTTTCTTGTGTTTATTAATATTTCCGCGTTTTGGATTCACAACGGCGAATAGGAACTTTTTACTTGTTTTCGACCTGAATACTTCTGACAGTTGAGTACTTTCTATTGAGTTAATGATTAGTGTTTTATTTACTTTAACTTGTTTTTTAAGATTGTCCAAAGCTATTGAATAACCTTTAAATTTATTTTTATTATTTAAGTTCTTTAATATTTCTACTGTGGGATCATTTTTGTTTACTATATTTTTCACCGAGGCAAAATCTCGTGGATTGAACACGGTCTTTAATTCTTCTAAAGACCGCGTGATGTACAAACCTTCAAAACAACGCTTTGTCATCTCGAACATGTATTTTGCTACGGAATAATTTCCTACTTTTGGTGCGCTTTTTATAAACTTTTGCACTACGTCGGGTGGTTTTTGAGTAGATATTTTTAAATTCGATTTTCGCATCATGCGAGTAAATTCAATATCTGGTTTTCCTATTATGAATTTACATAAATTAATTAATATAAAAATTTCAAAAATTGTCTCGGGTTTAATTTCATTAAACATTGTTTTTATTCTGTTATCTGTAACTTTACTAATATCTTTTAATACTTTTCCGACAATTTTATTTTCTTCATCTTGTGATCTTTTATCGAATGGTTTTATGATATATCGCGTTAAATCATTCAAACCTTGTAGTGTTGTTTTTGAATTTGATATTGTTTGCAAATATGATACTGGTTCTCCCATGTGTTGAAATATATTCATTCCAAAACAAGCCATGGACATTGCGATTGGACTTTCATTTCCACAGAGATCTACAATATTTAATTTACTTACACCTTTTCCCAAAGGACCGTCTTTAAGTGTATTTGTTCCACCCAATGGTGGAAGAGTATATACAACGTGGGCGCGCGAACTTTCAGGATTAAAAGGTGTGGGACGGATGAATTTTTTTACATAATTGTCGTATGTAGTATCGCGTTCGGAATATTTTTCCGAAATTAGAATCCGAGTTTTATTTTGGTCGTCCATAAATACGTCAAATATGGGTTTAAAAACGGAAACTTTCTGGGTTCTGAAAATGCCACCAATCCTTCTATTAATAGGGACATTTGTTACGTATTCATAAAGCGAATCTACCAATGTTGTCTTGCCCGAACCAGTCACACCGAGCATAAATATATCAAGTTCCTTTTTTGGAGCATCTGTAAAAGCTAAAAGTATTTCATAAAAAACTCGTTTATTCACGGCTCCCGGCGAAACACGAGTAACTTCAAACCCTTCATTTTTTGATGCATTGAAGGTGGCGATATTATTATTTGAATTTGATTCATTTACAAACAAAACTATTTCCGGTAGATTGAAAATCTTTTCGAGAATTGGTTTAATACTTGAATTAAAATTATTAGCAGTAGGATTTTTAAGCCACGACTCGAGTTTATTTTTATTTGTAATGTTTACGGAATTATTTTTTGTCGATTCTATAATTTGTATAGCTCGCTGCACAAGACCTTTTCTTGCGTTATTAGACGAAACATTACTAACAACAAATGTGTTTAACCAGCTATTTAATTGACTTACATTAATCTTGTATTTTTTCGCAACAATGTTTTTAGCCGAATTAATATTGACTTCATTCAAAAGTTTAGAATTCTTCAGCTTGACTAAAAGATTGCGATAGTCCACGAGTGCATTTCTATATTTCGATGCAACCGTGGAACCTTTTGGCGGAATAACGTTGTTGGGTTTCAACTTATTCAACAACGTTATGACATTATTTGTTTTTTTCTGAACATTGTTCAGCTTGGCGGTTTCAGCCATTACTAATATTTATATTTATTTTATTTTTACCTTCCTAGGTTTGGAAGATTGCCAAATCTGGCTTCTGTATTTCTTGTCCATGTACTTTTTTTAGCGGAACCTCCTCCTTTTGGCCATACTTCTGCTAAATAATTTATTCCACTTTTAATTTGAATATTTGTTTTTAATCCAATCTCATCGAGCGCTTGTAATAAACTGGCATTTGTAGGGGTGGAAGCTTTTCTAAATCTTTGAGCGTATTTTCTTATAGATTCTTTTTCGGCGTCACTCAGTTCGCTCCCTACTGAGCCGCCGAGACGTTTCCCTGATTTTTCTTGGCTTTGACTGCGTTGGCATAAGCATTGATCGCAGCGGCGTATTCATTGATCATATTTTGATTTTTAGGAGCCATATTATACGAAGCCTTGGTTCTATTAAGGTTGTTTCTGGGGACATTGACACCACTGGCGTAAGCATTGATCGCATTGGCATAAGCTTTAACCGCGGCGGACTTATTTTTAGCGTTAGCGTACGCTTTCTTGGCAGCATTGGCAGCATTAGCTGGTGTGTTATTTCCCTTCTTAGCTTTATTTACAGCATTAATGAGATTGATAATCGCCATGTTAAAATTCTTGGCTGTTTCAATATTATTGGTCAACCGTTTATTACTGTTTCTTCTATTTTTCACCAAGTCTTTAATTTCAGACAAAATCTTGATCAAAATTGCTCCGCGTGTCGGTGCATTTGTTGATCCTCCCATAAATTCAGTGACCTTTGACACGTTAATAGTAGCACCGTTACCATAATTTCCAAATTTAGAACCTAGATTGATCTTATTATTTGCATCAGCATCAACATCAAGTGTATTTGCTATGACATTGCATTTTTGCGCAATTTCAGGGAATCTAACGCCCCCAGCCACCACCGCTGCACTTTTAAAAGCCGTCGCAAACGTTTTTTTATTTGTTGTTTTACCATTGTTGATATTAAGATTTTTTAGGTTTTTATTTCGGTTCTCTGGCCCTGTATTCCCATTCACAGCGTTGGACATTTATACAATTACTGATTATTTTTTTTAACGACCTGAATTTTGTTGTTTGGCTTTTTCAATATTAGTTATAAGTTCCCCTGAAGTTTCGTTCAATTGACGTAAAGGATTATTTGTCGAAGATGCAGGTGTCTTTTTCTCTATTGACCATGCGCGATTAGTGGTGGCGACTCCTGGTTTCCTTGTAAGATTGGTCTTTTCGGCATTTGATGCGTTGGGTATTCTTTTAAGTTCCTTTGTCTTTAAATATTCAATTAGAGCCAATATAATTACGCTGCGGGTGAGCTGTCTCGAATTATTTATACCCAATTTTACTTGAATAACGTCATCAAGTTTTTTGGTGAAATTTTTATTCAGGTAGTCTGAGTTTGCTTTAGATTCAAGTAAATTACGCAGAGGTCTAAGATATTCTAAACGCTCGTTTATTTTGATCAGACGCGTGATTGAATCAACTAGTGATTGTTTGTTTGAGCGTATTGAACGGTTCTCAAGGAAAGTACGGTCATTGGTTCTTAGTTGCTGTTCTTTTGCTTGTCTCTTCTGTTTCTCCCGTTCTTGCGTTTGCAGTTCCCCAAGTTTTCGTTGCCTTTCCCACTCTTCCAGCGCCCGCATCGCCCCCGGGCCGGGTCTAATACCATTTGCACTGGCTGTAGTCGCCATCCTTACAAGTGTTAAAGAAAAAAGACACCACCTGAGAAACATGGCGACCGTTGCTCACCAGATGTTCCATGCCTTCGAGGATACCTACAAGACATACAAGGATGGCAAGGACATCGAGATGGAGATGCGTCTAGGCAGAAAGCACATGAATGGGATCTTTGACACCAACATTCCTCAGGCTCAGTGGACCAGTGTGAAGAATGGTTTGGACATGTACACCGGGTGGGAGATGACGGATCACCAGAAGTCCACGGTCTTTCGCGGAAAGAAGGGAATCCGATTGACCGAGGAGCAGGACACGGGTGATCGCAAGTGCATTCGCAAGATCACGCGGGAGAATAAGGATTTCCCTGTGGACGCCTGGAATGTTCGCTTTGGGGTCTCGGTGGAAAAACCGATCAAGGAATCAGATCAGCCAGACGAGTTTGAAGACACGGTATCTAAGGAGCGGTGGTCCTATGTGCGCAAGAACCTACGCATAGACCTCACTATAATCACGCCAGAGGACATGGATGCTGAGGAGCCTATACATCAGATTGAATTGGAGTTACTACCTCCCTATACAGAGGACAGGGACACACTTTTCAATCAAATGTACAAGGTGTTTGACATTATCAAACTTATGCAGTAGCAACCATAATTCCTCCCACGGCTACCATCAGGACGCCGATGAACTTAATGACGGTGAACTTGCTTCCCAGGAACATGAACGAAAGAATGGTGATCGGAATGGTGTTAATTGCGAGCATGGCGCCTACGTATCCTGGATTAGGGGAATGTGTGACTGCTGTCCTATATAAGAACAGGGTCATACTCCCGATGATTGTGGACAACGCCAAGAGTCCTAGGTGATTACTTTTCACGACCTTGATATCGTCCTTCTTGTGCATGTAAAGGAACAATACGAATATGAGATAGAATGGCAAAGCAAATAAGATGGTCTCGTGGGACGACATTCCTTCACGAATAAGTTTCGAGACAATAAAGTTATTTGCCACCGAAAATAAACAGGCGAGCAGTGAATACCCGATCCAAAGTTCCATAACTATAGTTAGTCAAGAAATTGATATTGACCAAAGTCCGATTCCTTGGGTGGTTGTTTGGAACGACTGAAGGCAGTCTGAGTGGCATTCCAAACGAGACCAAAATTATTATTCATGAAATATATCATTTTTAAACGTAAAACACAAACACACGTATTGCCCTTCATGGTACCTTTTGAAAGAATGTCTACAATATCACCGTCGGGACCCTTGGACAGCGTGTCCTTGTCAATCTTGACGCGGAACCTATCTTCCTTTAGATTGCTACGAAACATGTCTTGGATCTGTTCGCGACCCATTTCTTTTCCGAAGATGTCCATGGCATTAGAGCAGACGTAATCGACTATGTATTTCTCGACTTTGGCTATCCAGGACAGGAACGCTTTAGATCGTTCACTTTCATGTATTTCAAGTTCCAGGTTGTACTTTGGCGCGCCGTAGTCGGTTTCAAAGATTGAAACTCCAAATGGACATCTAAACTTCGGTATTTGAACATCTGGTCCATTGATAAACAGAAACTTTGAATCTTGAGATGATTCCACGACAAAGTTTGATGGATCTACTTCGTTAAACAACATATCGTCTTAAAGCAAAGCATACCTTTAACTAT
>Ga0222714_10002156_pt1 | contig 21251 bp, 29 predicted proteins | sample C33_3DmetaG_FD_165048 | JGI IMG/M metagenome (GOLD analysis project Ga0222714, IMG submission 165048) | Estuarine water microbial communities from San Francisco Bay, California, United States - C33_3D | ecosystem: Environmental > Aquatic > Marine > Unclassified | place: USA: California...
ATAATTATCCTATGATGGATGGACTATCTGATTTAGATCTTTCTTGTGCAGATATCCTTCGCCAAACACACCAACAAACTGTGTGCCTGCTGATCCTTTGACTTGGAACTCAATGTCTGTGCATTCATCATACACAAACGGTACCTGTCTGTCAATGATCATCTGCTCAAGAAACTCTAGTTGAGCAACACGAAGTATCACTCCAGTCTTGAGTCTTGCCACATTGCGGAAACCCAGTGTTCTATTGTTTAGAGTAGCACTGGCACAGAACGCTGATAGACGAAGCAGGGCAAACTGATAGCCTCTTGGCACGGTGTAGATACTTGCTTGACTTTTGCCTGTGCCTGCGGCAATACGAGCATAGGTCACAGTGTTGTCTGCGTTGGTTAGGTTGATGTTGTTGTCTGGGTCGCCATATGCTCCGCCTGGTGTAGCGACAGTAACCAAATCATTTATTCTTAGGTATTGATTCTGTGTTGTTTGTGTGACAGGCGTTGCTGTGAGTGTGATAGTTTCCTGTATCTCATCGAAGTTCCCATCCAAGCCTTTGATTAGGATTGTGTAGCCTGCGTCTGCTGTGTTCCAGCGTAGGGTCATTGTGGTTGCAGTTGTTGGATAGGAATAGGCTGTAGCAAGTTCCCAGGCTGGGATAAAGTCTGTGCCAATGGCGTCATTGTATCCAAAGATGTTGCGTGCGGTATTACCTCCTGATTCATTTAGTGCTATCGCACTATGCCAATCCATGTACTTTCTATTAGCCATTATTCAGTCCAAGGCCTCTGTGCTTGTAGTGTGCCTGTGTTTTCATCATCATCTGCGTTATAGTCGTTGCCTTCATAAGGATTAGGCAGTCTATTTTTGTTCCAAGTATACGCTGTCTTGCCTTCACGCTCTCGCTTTACACTTGCAATTCTACCTTTGCGTTCTTGACGGACTTCTTTGGTGTTTGTTGATATTAGATTCTTTTTATCGTCGATGCAAAGGATAGTATCACCATCAACTAGTCCTAAATTTCCTACCCCAACAGCAATAGGATCACTGCCGTTAGCAACATCTGTAATACTAGTATCACGCTCTAGTGCTATATCATAGTCACTGTTTGTTAGTACTCCTACTGTAGGATCTTCGTCAGCAACTATAAGGGTAATAAGGCTAATAAATGTAGCAGTATCTGCCGCAGTAATTGTTCCACGCTTGCCTGTTAGTCCTTTGTAGTTTAGTGTGATATTTGCCATTGATTAAAACTCCTGCTGATTGGGATGTTGGCTAGGATCTTTAACACGGATATCGTGTGGATGTTTAGGTGCATTAGGTCCGCCACCGACATCTTTGGTAACTGCATCTACTGATGCATATTGTTCGTTTGGTTCGTTTGAATATTCTGGGGATATCTCTGGTTCTTGGTACATGTCTTTGATCTGTTTAAAACGTGCTACGTCTTCTCTGCTACCATATCCTTGTGGTTGCGGATCAATCTTTTCACGTTCCGCTTCTTGTTCTATCCTATCTAAGATATCTACGAAGCCTCTTAATAATTCTGATAATCTCATAAGCCACCTAATTTTTTGATGTCATCTAATTCGTCAGGCTGTTTGCCTTGATGCTTCATGAAAGCCACGATAGCATCGTAATCATCCATAGTTAATACTTCTTTCTGCGACATCTTAGCCACTGCTTCACCAATGTCGTGTAGGTCGGCATCTTGCTTGACTTCTTCTCTAGCTAATTCTAATAATCTTATGAACAAAGGTACATCTAATTTAATCACATCCATACTCTAATCCCCCGATGATAATGTATTTAGTTGGTGTTTAGGTTAAATATACGTGTTATGATAGATAAGAAACCATTCCAAACACTATTAGGCACGATGAAAGACACGGGCAAGTACCGTGTGTTCAACGATATCGTGCGTGAGAAAGGAGAATTCCCTAACGCCATATGGTACGGTCCATATAATATAAAGAACATTGTCAATTGGTGCTCAAATGATTATTTGGGTATGGGACAACACAAGGTAGTAATAGATGCCATGCACACAGCATTGGATCGCACAGGATCAGGGTCAGGTGGCACCCGCAATATCGGAGGAACCAGCCACTATCACGTAGCCTTAGAACATGAGATCGCTACATTACACAAAAAGGAATCAGCACTGCTATTCAGCTCAGCCTATGTGGCTAATGAATGGACGCTGATAGGGTTATCAAAGATAATTCCAAACATACATTTTATCTCAGATGCAAACAATCACAACTCGATGATAGTGGGAATGCGCCACAGTCGAGCTCCAAAAAGTATTTTCAAACACAATGATCTAAATGATCTCGAGGATAAACTCAGCAACGCAGTCATCGCTGGACATACTCCTTGCGTAGTGTTTGAGTCAGTGTATTCAATGGACGGCGATGTATCACCAATCAAAGATATCTGCGACTTAGCAGACAGATACAACGCTATCACATACATTGATGAAGTACATGCGGTTGGGCTCTACGGTCAGCACGGTGCTGGCAAGGTTGAAGAGCTGGGACTTCAAACAAGGGTCGACATAGTCAATGGCACCTTGGGTAAAGCGTATGGAGTGCAGGGAGGTTATATATCTGCCGATGCGGTTGTCACAGATGCGATACGATCAGTGGCCGCGGGATTCATCTTTACTACTTCAATGAGTCCTGTTACCTGCGCTGGAGCCCTAGCCGCTATCAAGTATTTGAAAGAACACAATGAGTTGAGAGAGAAACATCAAGAGCGTGCTAGAAAAACTAAACATAGATTGAACAAGAATGGTATTCATGTTATGGAATGCTCAACAACACATATCGTTCCAGTGTTAGTTGGTGATGCTAAGAAATGTAAATTGGTAAGTGATGAATTGTTAGATGAATATAATCTTTATCTTCAGCCCATTAATTATCCTACAGTACCAGAGGGAACAGAAAGATTAAGAGTCGTTCCTACTCCATTTCACGATGATGGGATGATTGAAGATCTAGTCTTTGCTCTTCAGAAGACTCTTCACCGGTAGTACTTAATAAAAATATATCATCAGTATCATCTTTTGATCCTACTTCAAATATCATACTATTAGGAACCATTGATACAGCTCTATGAGGACTACACTCTCCTATTTCTGCTGTCTGCCCTTCTTCTAATATAACTTCTTTATATCTTCCTGTTTTAACATCACATACTGTTATCTTAAACTTACCGGAATTAATAAACCACGTTTTCTTTCTTTCCTTATGAAACATCAAAGGTGTTTCCATATTCTCTTTTTCAAAAACTAAAATCTTACCTGAATAACTTTCATTACTAGCCCAGGAAAGTTCTATCCCCCAACTTCTTTTTATCGATCCTTGTGTTTGTATTGCCATTAGCCTGCTTGCCTTGTTAAGAAATTAACTCTAGTATTAGTCGGTGCAAAATATTCATCCACTGTTTTCACTACAGTTTCTATATCAAACTGTTTGCACGAAAACACATCTAGATACAAGTCACCTGTGCTGTCTATGAAATGTGCCACGATAGTAGAAGTCACAATGATCTGCACTGCTGTCAACCCTGCTTTGTCTGGAAACTCTGCCGCGGTATATTCTACACGTGTGTCTCCGATAGGTTTCATATCAATGCGTTCCATTAAGTCTGCTACGAAATCTTTTACGCACTGCTGATTTTTAATGTTTATTCTGTCACAATCGTGACAATCTAAAGTTAAGTGATATCCCCAATATTGTGATGCCATTATGGTCTCCTGTCTATAATTTTATCAATGAGGCCGTAATCTAATGCCTGCTGTGCTGACATAAATGTATCACGATCCATATCTTTTTCAAAGTCCTCGTAGGTTTTACCTTTGGTGTTGTGTTTAACATACAGTTCTGTCAGCATCTTTTTCATGTGCATGATTTCTTTGTATGAAATCTCTATGTCTGATGCCATACCACGGGCACCACCACTTGGTTGATGAATCATATGTCTAGCGTATGGTAGCATATATCTCTTGCCTGGAGCGCCTGCTTGTGCTAGAAATGATCCCATACTACACGCTTGTCCCATCACAAAGGTTGCTACATCTGGTTTGATGAACTGCATAGTATCATAGATGGCCATACCAGATGTAATGACTCCGCCTGGAGAATTAACAAACAAGCTGATGTCTTTGTCTGGGTTTTCTGATTCTAAGAACAATAACTGTGCCACGATAGTGTTAGACATCGTGTCTTCTACAGGGCCGTTCAACATAACTATGCGTTCTTTTAATAAACGAGAGTAGATATCAAAAGCTCTTTCGCCTTTTGAAGTTGATTCTACTACCATGGGTATCAGTGACATACTATTCCTTTCCGTTGTTATTCAGTTACTTTACTATATGACATCAATTCTGTCAACCAATCTAGCACGAAAACTTTAGGTTCGTATCCTAGTTTGGACAATTTTGTTATATCTGCCTGTGTTCTCTCTACATGTCCTCTGCGTTGTGGAGTAACGACCTGTCTGGGGCTTATAATGTCTGCTAGTTGTTTGATAGTAACACGCTGTCCTGTGCCTAGATTATATATCTCTCCGTGCTCGCCTTGCTCTACTATTATCTTCATACCTGCTACAGCATCTGATGCGTGTAGGAAATCTCGTGTCTGTGTACCACCACCATCTAACTGTAGAGGTTCTCCTTGGTCTCGGGCTTTAATAAACTTGCCAATAACCAGTGCGTCAGGTCCTAGATTCATGTAGTCACCGTACATAGTAAATGGACGGACGATGACTAGCTCAGTCTTCGCCATCAAGCTCTGTACTTTCAGTGCGTGTTCCGCTGACATCTTAGACACGGCATAGGGATTAGTTGGGATCAAAGGACTATCTTCTGTCTGCGTTTCCGTGCCATTGTTGCCATACACTGAACTAGAACTTATAAACACGAACTTCTTAACACCGTATGCTTGGCAGACATTATAGAAGAAAGTGCTAGTGATGATATTAGTATTATAGTATGCCTTGTATAGATTCCAGCTAGGTGGTATGCGTGTCCTAGCCGCACCGTGTATCACACAATCTACTGAAGGCAAAACTTCCTGTAGTTTCTCTGCTTCTGTGTCTAGATCGCAGAATATGATATGTTTGCCTATCATCCATTTGCTCATAGCTTCTGTTTCAAAGAGATCTGTTTCTCGATCCGTTAGTATGAGGTCGTGATCCTTCTCCAAATGATCTACTAGATTACGGCCTAGGAATCCAAAAGCACCTGTGATTAATATACGCATATTATTAATTTATACTCTTTTTATTATCTTGTCAATGATCTAGAAATAGATTGACTTTTTTTGGAAAAGAATCTATAATATACAATATAAATTAAAAGAACGACATTATATTATGAATTTAAAAAATGCAATTGAAAGATTAGATAAAAAATTAGAAACAATATATGATAATCCAAGACATTTAAAAACAGCTTCGAACAGTGTGTTTGGTTCTGCTGTTCGAGAAAATATTGACATGAATAAGTTTATTGACGATGTCGAAAACGGTATCGCATTTAACTTTAAATCATTTTCTAAAGATACTTCTGGAAATTTTTTAAATTACCTTCTTCCTAAATATCATGCTATGGCACAACCTTTGATTGATATTACAGCAGGTGGCAATGGCGGTATGGCCAGTATTGGTAGAGGTGAATTTGCTATTTCGTTTTTAAGCAATTTTCAATCAAAAATTACAAAATCAGGAAAAGGTGATTTAGAACATCTAGGAAAATACGAAGAAGTAAAACATAATGGTGGAAAACTTTCTATAGATAATAAGGCCGGAAATGAAATTTTTAGATCATTTACGAAACTAATCGAAGAGAATGGATTAACATTAAAGAAAAAAGATTATCTACCAAACAGAGTAGGAGATTTTAAATTATACATCGAATCAGAGAAACACATATTAAATGGATATTATTGGACAGCTATTACCGGTGATGATCCTTCACCATTAACTGATGACGAATGGACTATAAAATGTTTAGAAAGAGCATTTGTTCGAGCATTTGAAAAAATCGATAGTCTATTAGTAATAAACAAAAAAAATGATTTTGTGAGATTTTTTAATGCCAATAAGGCTTTAGATTTTTATAAAAAGAGGCTAAGTATTGTCAAGAAAAATTTTGAAATGAGAAACTTTCAAAACAATGCTGTGTCATTTTATTTAGGCCTAGAAGAGATAACCAAATGAAAATAGATTTATTCAATGAAAAATGTTTTGATGCTTTTAAAAAGATTAAAGATCAATCAGTTCATATGGTATGTGTTGATCCTCCTTATGGTACTACTGATATCGAATGGGATCAAATTATTGATTTTGGTCATATGTGGAAAGAACTAGAACGCATTGTAATACCAAAGGGTAATATTATTATATTCGGTAGCCAACCTTTCACTAGTTTAGTAATAACTAGTAACTTAAAATGGTTTAGACATGAATTAATTTGGAACAAGAACAAATGCGGTAGTCCAGGTCTTAGTAAATACCGTCCTCAAAAGGTACATGAAAACATTATGGTTTTTAGTAAAGACTCCGGTGGAACATATAATCCTATAATGGAAGAAGGCGAAGCATATAAAAGAGAAGCTAAAGACAAAGAAAAAGGGTATGGAACTGGCACAAATACTCATGGTTATGGATTTTCAAAAAATAAACCTTTTTTAGGTGGTGAGAATCATGGTACCAGATATCCTAAATCAATATTACATGCTAGTAGAAATTTTTCTGCTCAACAAACAGTTCATCCTACACAGAAACCAACCAATGTATTAAATTGGTTAATAATGACTTATAGTAATCCAGGAGACACTGTTATGGATTTTACTATGGGATCAGGTGGATGTGGTGTTAGTGCTAAACTTACCGGAAGAAATTTTATTGGAATAGAACAGGACCTTAAATACTTTAAAATAGCAGAGTCTAGAATAACACAATCTGAAACAAATACAGTAACACCTAATGATAAGCAGTTAAGCACTCAACTTCCGAAAGGAACACAAACAACTCCAGATAAAAAATATGAACAAGGAGTTTTAGAATCTATTAGAAATCCAGATAAAAATCAAGATAGTAAAGATAATACACAATTTAATAATTTATTTGAGGAGCAGGAGTGAGAACACAACCACAAGCAGTAATAGCGAAACTAGAAGCAGACAATAGCCGACTAGCTAAGGAAGATATCTTAGCTGAAGCTATGGAGGAAGGTTTAGATGAGTTCTTCCTAGGTGTCCGTTGGGCATTAGATAAGTTACACACCTTTGGATTGAAACAGGTTCCTGAGTCCGAACAAGACGGACAAGGACTAGCATGGGAGCCATTCACTGAACTAGCCAATGCACTGTATCGTAGAGAGCTCACAGGCAATGCCGCTCGTGATGCTGTCAAGTTAGCTATGGATGTAGCAACCAAAGATCAATGGAACGGTTTCTACAGACGAATTCTTATCAAAGACCTTCGTTGTGGAGTCAGCGAAAAGACTGTTAACAAAGTCGCTAAGAAGTTTCCACAGTACAAGGTTCCGGTGTTCGAATGTATGTTAGCACACGACGGTGCTAATCACGAATCAAAGATAGTAGGCAAGAAACTAGTCGAACCTAAACTAGACGGAGTGCGTTGTATCACAGTTATAGATAATGAATCGCAGACAGTAACACAATATACACGCAATGGTAAAGTATTAGAGAACTTCACACACATCACTGAAGCATTGTCTAGAGAGATCGATACCTTTGGGCGTAGCTATGTGTTAGATGGTGAGGTGGTCAGCCATTCGTTCCAAGACTTGATGAAACAGGTACATCGCAAAGACAATGTACAGGCACAGGATGCCAAGCTGATGGTGTTTGACATACTGCCATTGGTAGAGTTCAAACAGGGCGAATCTGTTATGGGACAGCGCCGTAGATCTAATTTCTTAAAAACTTATCAAAAGATGTTTGATGATTTAACATGTATAGAAATAGTTCCACAACGTGAGTTTGATCTTGATGTAATGACAGACGAGATCGAGTTCAAAGACTACAATAAAGAAATGGTAGAGGCAGGTTACGAAGGTATCATGATTAAAGATCCAGATGCTAAGTATGAGTGTAAGAGGTCGACTTCATGGTTGAAACAGAAACCTTTCATTGAAGTTAGTTTAGAAATCCGAGCAGTTGAAGAAGGCACAGGTCGTAACAAGGATAGATTAGGCGCTGTGGTATGTGAAGGCGTAGATGATGAAAAAGAAATCAAAGTTAATGTTGGAAGTGGCTTTACTGATAACGATCGTGATGATTATTGGAAGTCTCGCGATAGCCTTATTGGACAGGTTGTTGAAGTCAGAGCAGATGCTGTTACCAGAAATCAGGACGGAACTTACTCATTGAGATTTCCAAGATTCTTGAGATTTAGAGGATTCAAAAAAGGTGAAAAGATTTAAAGAACTATTACAACCATCTTTAGTCTTTACTTCAATTATACAATTGGCTTTTCCTATATTTCTTTTTATAGGTATCAATCTCAATGTAAGTATGGGCTGGTGGATCTTATCACTATTTGGAATATTCTTCTATATAATGATAGGAAACAATATTGGTTTCCATAGATATTTTACACATTCTCATTTTCAAACTAATAAAATTGTAGAATGGATATTCTTTTATGCAGGAACTATGATAGGATTTGGTGGTCCTATCAGCTACGCTATCACACACTTAGTTCATCATAGATATTCAGACACAGAACATGACCCCCACGGTCCTATCAGAGGAAAACGTTCTTGGTTAGTTTATTATCAGAAGTTAGTTGATTTAAATGAAAGTCCATTATTTAATAGAAGGATAGTTTATCTAAGTAAGAAGTATCAATGGTCTCACGATTATTATATTCCTTTAATCATTTTAAACGCATTGATATTAATTTTAATAGACTTTAAGTTATTTTTATTCTTTTGGGCGATACCGGCATCATTTAGTTGTTGGGTATTAGCGTTTGCTGTTTGGAGACAACACGCAGGACTAGAACCTCAAAACGATTGGTTTCATTGGTTTGATATTTTAAATGAAGGACTGCACAAGAATCATCATATTAATCCTAGCGCTCCAAACACAGCATTTAGTCCTAAAGAAATTGATTGGACCTATCAGTTTAGTAGATTATTATTTCCTAGGTTCAGTAAGAAAGATTAAAGCCAATCATCGACGGCTTGATGTCCAGACAGTTCAGTAGTTAATCTCCACAATTCATTTACAGGTGCTTCCATAATCCATTCGGGTCCTGGATTTTTTGCTACTAACCAACTGTGTCTTTTGCTCCAAGGAGGCATTCCTCTGAGCTCTGCTTTTAATTGTTCTGGAGCCCAAGAGCAGAAACCAAATAAAAGTCTAAAATGATTTGGCATATCACCATCAGCTAGGTGTGCAAACATTTTCATACTAGAAGTCATACACCATTCATTATTAATATCTATAGTGCCTTCCATTTCCCATCCTCGTTCGTGTAACATCCAAACAGTTGTAGGAGATATTGGACCGCCCCAGTATAGAGGAAAATTTAAGTTCATTTCAAAACCAAGATCTAATTTATCAAGGATATCAGAAGTTGTATATTCTGAGGGTTTATTTAAACAAAGAGCTAGACTACCGCCTTTGTCGTCGTGTGTCATTAAAAGAACAGAATTTCTAAATTTAGTATCTGGAATGTTTGGTGGTGCAATTAATAAATCACCTTCATTCGGCATTTCTATCATTTTAGCTCCAATCGGGCAGGGGTCCGCCGTATTTTTTACCTTTGATTTTCTTTCCACGGACTTTGACTCGTTGCTGTCCTATTTTATGACTCTTGCCACCATCACGTGATCTGTATCCTTGGCTCTTGCAAGATGCTAGTTGACTAGCACCTAGAGCTGAATCAGGTTTAGCTGATGTACATAGTGCTTTACTCGCGGCACCTCTTTCTATTATGACTTCGTTTATCTTCATTATGCTAGTTGTGCTATTGCGTAGATGGCTTCTACTAGAGCTGTCTTAGTTGCTAAATCGTCTGCTTCTGAGTCTAGTTTATCTGTGCGAACTAGATCCTTCATCAGTTGTTCGTATTCTTCTTTATCGAGACCACCACCTTGGTATTGTTCATTGATCATCAGTGCCATCTTGGCTCTCTTTTCAGCCCACGGACGACCACAAGTAGTTAATTCTTTTAATTCTTCTAGCATTTAAAATCTCCCTAGTATCGCTGATGCCGCTATCGATGATTGATCTGTTAATATTTCTTTTTTGAGAGTACAGAATATCTCGTTGTTTGGTTTGACATGTTCGTGTTCTATCCAGTCATCTACAGTTTCTTTCATAGGTTCGACTATAGATAACACATCGTGCTGGCGTATACCTTTGCTTTCTGAATAGAGCTGGAACCATCTTATCTCGTTAGAGATAGGAACTATCTGTGTCAGCTGGTTAGCTGAGCAATCTATCTGTTCTATCTGCATACGGACATTGACTATGCTTTTGGATTGATTGTCGTCCCAGAAACTAGGAACCATCTTCTGTACTGATGAGCATCCAGTCAGCGTCACGATAGCGGCCGCTATGATCACTAACAAAAGATATTTTAATAGTTCGCGTTTCGTGTTATTTTTCATATTAATATTTAACAGATTTTACAATAATTTGATAGTTATTATGGTATAGTATATGATTGTGTAGCGTTGCTGATATAGTTAAAAGTAGTCGATCCTACGCCTGTGACATTGACTACGATCTGCCCATTACCAGTTCTGCCACCTCTAGTAGTTGTGCTTGATGTATATGTGAATCCAGTTCCTCCTGATGTTCTGCGGTAATTAGAGCCTCCGCCACCTCCAGCACCAGAAGCGTTCTGTCCACCAGAGCCTGCTCCGAAGTAACCACCTCCACCTCCACCGACTCCGCCGTCGCCTGCGTCTAGTTCGCCACCGCCCCCGAGACCATAGCCCCATCCTCCTGGGTATGTATTTCCGAGGCTACCACCATTGCGTCCACTACCTGGAGCACCTGATCCTCTAGATCCTGTACCTGCGGCTCCAGCGGCTACCTGTGATCCACCGAATCCTCCCTGCGCAGTTCCGACATGTTCTTGAGAACCACCCTGTTGTCCTGTGTCAGCACCACCTGCGCCACCAAAGGTATTCTGTGTGAACAATCCGTCTGCTCCTGCTCCGCCACCGCCTCCACCAACTGCTATCAGAGTCGATCCGATGAGTACAGCACTGGCTCCACCTCCTGCTCCGGCTCCCCTTCCGTTATTGTTTGAATTGGTTCCTTTGCTGGCCACATACATAGTTAATGTGGTTCCTACTTCTATATCACCTGTCCAGGTCACTGTTCCGCCTTGTCCTCCTGAATCATTTCCGGCATTGTTCCCACCTTCTGCGCCATACACGGTTAGAGTTACTGTTCTCGATGGAATATTATTGACAGTTATATCGAAATCTCTAGTAGCTGAATTACCGAATGTATCCGATGCTGTTATGGTAAAAGGATAGTTAGTATCTGAACCCACCGACGGCGCTGTTCCTGTGATAGCACCTGTGCCTGCATTGAGACTTAATCCGCTAGGTAATGATCCGGTAGTTACGGCATAGGATATAGTACCTGTCGTAGTTGTTGTGGCTACCACTGTTGCAGAGAATGCTGTTCCTTCATCTTGCGAACCTAGGCTTCCTTCTGCTGTGGTCCACGAAACTGCTCCATTGGTAGTAGTGATAGTAAAACTCCTCGATGCTGAACTACCAAGTGTATCTGAAGCAGTGATTGAAAAAGTTACATCGGTATCTGATCCTACTGCGGGAGCTGTTCCTGATATCTCTCCTGTAGAACTGTTAAGACTTAATCCACTGGGCAAGGAGCCTGTAGTCACAGCATAAGAAATAGTTCCTGTAGTGTTAGTGGTTGCTTCGACTGTCTGCGAAAACGCTGATCCTTCTATGGAAGATCCTATGTTACCTTCTGGTGTGGTCCACGATACTGTTCCTATCCGTACCGTGAGATCGAATGTTTTATCTGCCGTGGGTCCGAGACTGCTGGTAGCCCTAATAGTCACAGGATATAGTGTATCTGTGGTTTCGTTTGGAAATGTTCCTGTTAATGTTCCGTCGGAATTAAAGGTAGTTCCTGTAGGGAATGTTCCTGATTGGATAGCATATGTGAGAGTTCCGCCTAGAGGATCAACAGCCGTGAATGTGAGCGACGATGCAGTTCCCTCTACGACATTCAACTCCGTTGATGTTACCCATCCAAATACGGGAGCACCTCCACTACCAAATGATCTGCTATCTGAGACTGATGTTAGTAAAGGCATTATGCGAAGTTAGTATGTTGTCCAATGACATACCAAGTAGCACCTGTCCTAATTAGCGTAAATGACACTGTATCGATCTGGCTACTGCTTGGAGTCGGTACGGTATCGTATGCCCATCGTAGGATAGGTTTTGTTCCATTGATCTCTACGGCTGTGGGAAGATATCCAGTTCCTCCTTGATCTAAGATAAGAGCTACCCCTATTCCTCTATCGTCTGTGGTAGGAACATTAGTAAAATTAGCAGTAAAGTTCGCTGAGATACTGCTATGGAAAAACACAGCACCATTGGATAGATTATGCGTCACGACTCCTGTAGCACCTGTCAATGGTACTATTGTTTGGCTGACTGATTGGAAATTAACGATGCCTGCTGTGAATGATGTGCTTCCTTGTATGTTAACACCACTGGCTGTATAAGGTATGAGGGTGTTAAGGTAAGTATTACCTGATGTAACTACTAAATTACCTCCGAACCCTACAGTTAGATTCGATTTAGCTAATATCTGTCCAGTACCACTAGCTTCTAATTCTAAACTGGCATTAGTGATATTAGTAGAGATGACGTTATTATCTATAGTAATGCTGTCTGTGGTTACTGTTCCGAAGAATACCGGATCTTGTATGTTGGCTTTTGAATCTAGTCTAGAATTTATTGAGAAAGCAAAGTTAGGATCATCACCTAATGATGCCGCTATTTCATTTAGGGTATCTAACACTCCAGGAGCATCTGCTACCAATGATGCTATAGAAGTATCAACATAGTTTCTAACTTCTGTGATACGTGTTGATAATTCTGCCTGTCTAGTTGTTAAATCTGTCAATGCTGGATCAGCGGTACTGACGATATTAACGGCACCTGCGGAATCGATCACCGAAACCGATGCCGCAGGTGTTACAGTTACATCTGGCAAATTTTGTAAGTTTTTCGCTATAGGGTTAGAACGTAAGGTATTAACTGAAGTACCATCAGTTGCTATGAGTTTGTTCAAAGTCGTTGGATTATTACCAAGACTAGTTACCAGTTCTGTTAATGTTGTGATAGCCATATACTATATTTAACCGTTATAAAATAGGCATCCAAGTGTTAAGCAGATAAGGTGCTCCTTGTATGTATTTCATAGGTACTATATCCATACTGATGACTATCCTAGGTTCGTCCTGTTGCCATACATCGGTACCATGGATGTCACCTACATCTTCATATAAGGATATGGTATTGTTCTTGTTATGTTGTTGATCCACATAACCGTTGTCGAACTCATAGGTAGTCACGCTGGGTTCAGCATTGATGTAGTAAGAACAGATATATGTATGATCCAGTCCGCTGAGCTTCTTCCAGTGATAGTGTTTGGGTATGCTTTCTCCCTTGTGCTGATAGTTCAACCAACCGTGTATGTAATAGGGTTCATCATATTCACAGTTTACTTTGAAGAATGATACTATCTGAGAATACAGTTGCCTGATACCACCATAAGGAAATGTAAAGACATTATAGTAATCGTGTAGCCTGCTTGACACGGGTGCTTCAGAGAGTTGTTGTTTTAGTATATCGTCATATTTCTTTTTGGTAGGTACTTTATCAACGACATCTTCTAGAGATTTAATGACTTTGGTATTGATCCTACGGCATTCTCTTTTAAGCTGTTCTAAATCTAAGTCGAGCGATTTTATCTTGATATGATTTTCGTTCATACTGGAATCCAAGTGTTCAAAGGAAATTCCGCTCTCCAGAGATGTTGTATAGGTACGAATTCCATAGATATAGATATCCTCGGATAGTCTTGTTGCCATACATCAGTTGAATGTCTATCACCTACATCTTCGTATATCGTGAAAGTATTGTTTTTAATCGTTTGTCTTTCAACATATCCATTATCGAACTCATAGGTAGTCACGCTGGGTTCAGCATCGATATAACAGGTGGCGATATAAACGTTGTTGAGATTCCTGCTGAGATTATACCAATGATTATGCCAAGGGATAGATTGTCCTTGGGTTTGATAATTAACCCAAGCTGATAGATAATACAGATGTTGATATTCACGGACTTCTTTAAATATCCTTACGCTTTCTTGATAGACATCATATATTCCTTTGTAATAAAAAGAAAATAGATTATAGAAATCGTTTAGTTTGGTTGATACTGGTGCTTGTGCTAACTGCTCTAATTCTTTGATTTGAGATACAGTGTTTCTAGGATATGAATCGTTTTCTTCTATGTGTCCATATTCTTTGATTATCTGTTGATAGGATCTACCACAGTCTTTTTTTATCTGACTGAGATCTAGGTTTAAATCAAATATCTTGATATGATCCTTATGCATCATGGACGTCCATGTTGTGATACCCGCCATCTACGTAAATGATTTCACCTGTGATGGCGCTAGCCATATCGCTACACAAGAATGCCGCGGCATTGCCTACCTCATAGATATCTATGTTTCTTTTTAAAGGGCTGTGTTCTCTATATTGTTTCAGACTTGAATCTAGTTTTGATGATTTAGCGGTAGCGAAAGTCTTATGCGGTCCTGCTGATAAAGCATTGACTCTGGTGTTGGGTCCTAGATCCTGTGCCATGTAACGGACATTACTTTCTAGAGCCGCTTTGGCTATGCCCATGACATTGTATCCTGGTACTGCTTGATTACTGCCATGGTATGACAGTGTCAGCATCGCACTGTTTTCAGACAGTAAATGCTTGCCATACTTGGCTAGAGCCACGAAACTGTAACTGCTGACATCTAACGCTTTCTGATAATTATCTCTTGTCACGCTATCTACATAGTTACCTTGGAATGCTTCGATAGGGGCTGATGCGATGCTATGGACTATGCCATCTAATTGATTCCACTGTGTAGATATATTGTCAAACAGTTGTTCTATTTCTTCATCGATAGTGACATCACATTGGAATACCATGTCGCTGTTGAATCCGCTTGCTAGTTCTCGCACTCTATCTTTTAATCTAGGTCCTTGATAACTGAACGCTAGTTTGGCACCTTGTTCGTGCATAGCTTCGGCGATGCCGTAGGCTAGACTGCGCTCGCTGAGCAATCCTGTAATCAGTATCTTTTTGTTTGTTAATATCATATAGTAAATAGTTATATTAGCATATTATTTAAGCGAAAAAACTACCGTGATTACCATAACTGAAACAGCTGAAAAGTACATCCTCGAAACTCTAGATAGGTATGATAAACAACCTAAGCTAGTGGGTATCGGTTTATATAAAAATAAAGAAAAACAGGATCAGGTAGAGTTCATACATCATTTCGTTGGGCATCAGAATCATATCGCTGGACGTAGCCTAACAGTAGGTATTTGTATATTTCCACACGCCCTAACAGAGTTTGATGGTACTGTCATTGATTATAGTAGCAAAAAAGGTTTTTTTACTCGTAGAACTTCTTCGCGAAAACTCTAGATAACTGATAGGTCCAATCAGTCTCTCCTGGTTTGAGTGCTGTGTCTGCTTTACCAGGAAATATATGATGATTAGCGTGTAGCCCTTCACCCCAACCAAACCAACTATAGAAAGCATTGTTGCTGGGTTTGTATCCAATGTGTTGTAGATATATAGCGATAGCCACAGCCCATAAGGTAGCACCAGCAGGTATCAACCAACAGAACAATACCACCTTCCAGCTTATCAGTGACATGATGACTACGTTCGCTATCACGAAAAGATAATAGTTTTTGTGTAGCCAACCGTATCTCCTAGTAAGCTCTATGACCCTGCGAGATATCAGTGTTTCTTTATCTATCTGTAGATGCCTGTGGAAAAAATACAGCAGGCTTTTCAATCCCACGGTAGGTCCATGTGGATCTAGTTCGCAATCAGGATTCTTATGATGCATTAGGTGAGGAATAGCATAGCTCAAAGGCGAACCTAGTATGCTCATGCTTGAACACCATAGAAAGAAATATTCCATGGGTTTAGATAATTCAAAATGTTTATGGCAATAATATCTATGCATGGCTAGATTATTTCCAACAGCACAGTATAGGAAGTAGAACAAGAACGCTACTAACCACCAATACCATTCCGCGCTGGATCCGATACCCCAGAACACAGCCACAGGGAACAACAGTTGTACTATGGTTATTCCAACCTTGTTAGGTTGTATTATTTTTTCACGCAGGGTTCTCATCATTGTATTTCTTCGCGAATATCCTAGATAGTTGATATGTGAAATCAAGCTCACCACTGTTGATAGCATGATTGGTTAATCTCGAATCGTCGTGATGATGTTGATGTAGCTCATCACCTAAACCAACGAGGCTGTAATAGAAATTGTTTATCTTGCCATCGTAGTGTTGGAAATATACTCCTACGGCTACTCCCCATTGGCATAGACATACTGGAAGGAACCAACCAAATAGGAACAAGGTAGGTGATATCAGATATAAAACCACAGCCACAGCCAGCATCCATATGAGATAATAGTCATGCAGTCTGCGATATCTACCATAGAGATATAGCACATGGCGATTACGGCTTATGGTTTCTTTGACTGCGTGATGTCTATGGAAACAGAACAACCAGCTCTTGATACCAGCATCAGGACCGTGTGGATCTTTATCTGTATCGCTATGGACATGATGTGTGATATGGACTCCTGCATAACTAGCGGGTGATCCTAGTCCGCATGCCGCAGATATCATCATGAACAACCATTCTACGGGACGGCTGATTTCAAAATGCCTGTGTGTGAAATATCTATGCATCACGATGTTGTTGGCTAGCATAGCATATCCTACTAGATATATCGTAGCAGAGAACAGCCACCAACCCCAATGGGCACCTGATGTCACGGCGAAATATATCGCTACTGGTAGCAACAGTTGTAAGGCTGTGTTGATATGTGCGCCTGGTTTAAGCATCTCTGTTTGGTTGTCCTTGCCAATTAAATCTTGGTTTAAAAAGTTTCGCGAACTCGAAGGTATAATCACGTTCCTCTGAATCTAACGAAGTATCTGGTGCTGATGGAAAGTCATGATGATTCTTGTGATGAGCTTCATACCATAGCAGATACTTATTATATTTACAGCCGTTGTTGGGTTTGAAACTCCAGTGCTGTGTTATCACCGCTCCTGCTACACCTATGCAGGATATTGATGCTGGTATCCACCACGCGAACAAGAACAGGGTAGGTGATATCAGATACATCACATAGGCATTTACTGCAACGAAAGGAATATAGTATTTGTGTAGCCAACCGTACTTACGTGATAATGCTACGATACCTCTAGCATTGATAGGTGTTTCTTTGATGTTGATACCGCCGTGCCATACGGGGAAGATGCTTTTCAATCCACGCACAGGACCGTGTGGATCTTTATCTGTGTCTGGATACTTATGATGTACCAAATGTGTCATAGCATAAGATATAGGATTGCCTAGTCCGCTCATAGAACCACACCATAGGAAGAAATACTCTACGGGCTTAGAAACTTCAAAATGTCCGTGTGTGAAATATCTGTGTAAGGCGATGTTGTTACCTATCAGGCTATAGACTACGATGTAGAAGAACAGAGATGTAGCCCACCAGTACCACTCTGCTCCCCATCCTTGATAGATAGCGATAGGTAAGGATAGCTGTAGCAACGAAGTGCTCCATCCTGATGCCTGCATCCATTTAGTCCAATCAAGTGTCATGTCTATATTTACGTGCGAATAGTTTGCTTAATAAAAATGTGTAATCTATCTGTCCTTGCTCACGTGCATTGTTAGCATAACCTGGATAGTCGTGATGATTCTTGTGTAATCCTTCCCAAGTAGGAAACAACCAATGCCAGCGATAGTTGCGGGCAGTTTCTCTGTGCTGGAAATACACTGCCAGAGCTATCTCTAACATAGCCAGTGTGACAGGTATCCACCATAGGAACAAGAACAGTTCGTATGATATGAGATACAGCGTCACAGGATACGCTACTATCCATATTAAGTTGTAGTCGTGCATCCATCCGTATCTGCGATGTAGTTGTATCACACGTTTGCCTATATAAGGCTTAATAGTTGTTTCGTCAAACCATACGTGTTTGTAGAAAGGTAAGTCTCTCCATGTCCAATCAGGTCCGCTTTCAGGATACTTGTGATGTGTGATATGTAGGATAGCGTAGCTCACCGGAGAGCCTAGGCACAGTGTCAGGGTCAGGAATCCAAATATCAACTCACCTACGGGTCCTATGGTAAATTCATCGTGTGTGTAATATCTATGTAGGGCTAGGTTATTGCCTATCACGGTATAGGCTAGGAACATCACGATGCTCACCAACCACCATATCCACGATGCGCCAGATGTTATTCCAAAGTACAGGGCTATGGGCAAGGTGAATTGTATGCCAGTCATGACATACTCGTTGGGTTCTAATATTTTAATTTTTCTAGTTTCCATTCTCTAGCAAACAATCTACAGCATTGATAAGTCCAGTCTATCTCACCTGGGCGAGTAGCGTGATCCCCTAGAGTTGGATACATGTGATGTACTTCATGTAGGTATTCTCTATGTGGGTATAACCAGATATTGATGTTACCATGGTTAGTAGGCTTCGCTGATTTTGTCTTGAAGTCCCAGTGTGAGAAGTATGTTGAATAGGCTATCTCCCAGATGTTTAGGCATACTGGAATGAACCATGCGAACAAGAATAATTCATAACTGATGAGATACATCACTGCGGCTATCAACAGTATCAAGGGCCAATAGGTTTGATGCATCCACCAATAGTTTTTAAGTTGTATCAGCCTGCGTGTGAAGACTGGTGACTCACGTAGATCCCAATCCGTCTGCCAATATACGTAGAAGAAACTCTTCAACCCTCTGGCAGGTCCATGTGGGTCTTTATCAGTGTCTGGGTACTTGTGATGTATTAGATGCATCATAGCATAGCTGGCTGGTGATCCTGAACAGCTCATCAATCCAAAGAATCCTAGTATGATTTCTCCTAGCCAGTTAGTGGTGAATTGATTATGGCTGTAATATCTGTGTAGGGCTACACCATGTCCAATCACCCTATACCCAAAGAACATCAGAGCGGCTACTATCCACCACGCCCAAGATGCTCCTGATGTTACGCCCATGTAGATGGCTACAGGTGTCAATAACTGCATCAGGGTAGGTATATATTTGTTTGGTTTAATCAGCTCTATCATATCTCTCTAATACCACGGAGGCATTACGTCCTCCGAATCCAAAACTATTCTTAACAGCGTATTTAACATCTATCTTGGTGGCTGATTGGGGTAGCTGTAACCGTCCATCGCCTATGGGATTTTTGAGGTTACCATTGCCTGGAGTTTCACCTGTACGCATGGTTTCTAACGTGTAGAGAACTTCTATCAATCCTGCTGATGACATACAGTGTCCTATCTGTCCTTTGTTTGAAACCACGGTAGCGTGTGGTATTAAATCAGCGATAGCATCATGCTCTATGGTATCACCTATGGGTGTTCCTGTAGCGTGTGCATTGACATACTGGACATCGTTGAAACTTATGCCTGCCCTGCGCACAGCCTGGGTCATGCAATCACGAGCACCTTCACCTGCTGGGTCAGGGCTGGTATCGCTGTCAAAGAACGTGGATGAACCGTGTGATTTTATGATGCCATATATGGTTGCTCCACGTGCTAATGCTTTGTCCATGGGCTCTACTATGAACGTGCAGGCACCTTCACCCATGACGAATCCATCCCTGTTAGCATCAAAGGGTGCTGAAACACCACTAGGGCTAAGGGCACCCAGGCTTTGGAACCAATAGACATATATGGGTTCAAACATCCTATCGCTGGACCCTACAACCATAGCGTCTAGTTCTGGGTATGCCTTTAGGGTATTCACTGCTGTTTCTAAGGCTGTGAGCCCTGTGGTACAAGCAGAGTCCATAGAAGTGTTAGGTCCTTGGTACCCATAGATAGCACTTATCTGTGCGGCGGGGAAGTCTAAGCCAATGTTGAGACACTTCTTAGGGGAGTACTTAGTTTTGCCTGAGTTGATGGCTGAGAACAAGCCTAGCCTAATCTCTGTGCCAGCACCAAAGGTATTGAAGATGACCCCTACGTTCTTGCTGTCTATACCTGACTCCGCGACTGCTTGTTCTACTGTCAATAATCCTGTGCGTGTATTGGGATCCCAATGTGTCCAATAACGGCTGAACTTGTCTAGGCACTCATCTGCTTCTGGGCTAGGGCTGACACCACCAACGTTGGTACGTAGATTAGAGTAGGTAGTAGGGAATCTATCTGGATCATCTTCAGGCCATGTCACTGCTTGTATAGTTGTTCCGCCATCTAACACTCCTTGCCAACTAGTCGCGACATCTTTGCCTAGCCCATTATAGATGCCACGTCCGGTTATGACATAATCCATTATTTTAAGCCCATCTTCTCATCTATGTTCATGCGTTCTGAAGTGACTATGATGATTACTGATCCTTTGTTTAGTTGTACCTGTACTGTGTTACCTGGTAAAATCTTTGCGAACTGTCCTGTGTCGATCCTTTTATCATTTGCTAAAATATAACTCTGTACGCAGACTACAGTTTTACGCTTTTCTTCTGCTGTCACTATTAACGATTCTTTTTCAGAGCCCTTGACTACTTCAAATTCTAGTTTTCTTTCTTCTGGAATAGGGTTAAACAATACCTGTAACATGCCAGTATCTTCTGTGGTTGTCCTTACCCAGACACCTCTGCCATCGTGGCCATATGGACCGAACACCCCTGCTTCTTCTGGAGTTTTTAATAGATATAGATTACCTTTTTTAAGTTCTTGTACATATCCTGGAGTACCGGAGTTATCTGATGTAGGACGTGATTCCGCCTGTCCTTCACCATCTACCACATAACTGGCCACATGATAGTGCCCTGTTCCATCGTTGATATAGGTATAATCTGTATATGGCTCA
>Ga0222714_10002157_pt1 | contig 21251 bp, 30 predicted proteins | sample C33_3DmetaG_FD_165048 | JGI IMG/M metagenome (GOLD analysis project Ga0222714, IMG submission 165048) | Estuarine water microbial communities from San Francisco Bay, California, United States - C33_3D | ecosystem: Environmental > Aquatic > Marine > Unclassified | place: USA: California...
TTACGACTCTCAGATAACTGAACCATTTTTTGTGTCCCTTCTACAAACCTGCCTGTATTTTAAACAAATTGGTTTAAATTTTACAGTTTGTACAATTTCCGACTCTCTAATCAATAGAGCTAGAAACAACCTAGTTGCCAAGTTCATGGCATCTAGAGACTGTACTCATCTAATGTTTATAGATTGCGATATACAATTTGATCACGAAGCTATATTAAAGTTACTGTGGCAGGATAAAGATGTAGTTACAGCTTCTTACCCAATTAAAGAAATAGATTGGGAAAAAATAAAGGCTCATTCTATAGCTGGAGTAGACTCCAAGGAACTAGCTTCTTTAGCAACTAGAAACGTAGTTCACCTTGCTAAGACCGGCCAAGAGACAATACAGGTCGATAAAGGCGCTCTTGAAATATACGAAGCTGGCACCGGCTTTATGTTAATAAAGAGACAAGTTTTTGACAAAATGATTAAAAAGTATAAAAAGCTTAAGTTCATAGATGATACTGGAGCTATCCAAGGTGACGAGAGAGATTACACATACGCATTCTTTAATTCTTATATAGATGAAGATGGTAGATTTCTATCCGAGGATTATGGATTCTGCAGATATTACCAAAAGATCGGCGGATCTATTTGGTTAGATCCAAATATTAATTTAAATCATTTTGGAAGAATGAAGTACATAGGAAATATGTCAGAGTATTTAAACTCTGTAATACAATAACTTTTCTGCATATACGATTACTATTTAAAGCAGTGTAATCGCCAAGTTTTCATTGAACATTAGGAGCACAATGGCTCGTTTAAGAGTAGAATCAGCACCAGAGTTTGTTGTATATGATGAATCAGCAGTTATCAAAGCTGCTGCCAACGCATCTGCAAACCTTCTTGAATTAAAAAATTCATCAAATACAACCGTAGCCTCAGTGTCTACTGCTCGGAAATGTTTCTGTAAGTGGAGACTTAACGATAAGTGGCAATATTTCAGTTACTGGAACCACTACTGCCCAAGCTAATGCAAACACATTAGTTGGCTCAACATTAAGCTCAAATGTTCTAGTCTCAAGTCTTACAAGCGTTGGAACACTAAGTTCACTTACAGTAAGCGGAAACGCATCGGCCAATAACGCCTCAATTACAAACGACTTATCCGTTGGCGGAAATTTATCAGTTACTGGAAATATAATAACCGTAAATACATCAACGCTTTTGGTCGAAGACAATGCAATAAAGTTAAACTCTGGAGCATCTGGTGCTCCAACCGAAAACGCAAGCGTCACTGTTGAAAGAGGAAGCTCTAATGACGTTTCCATAAGATGGAACGAAACATCTGATACTTGGCAATTAACTAACGATGGAACTACGTATTCAGATATACAAGCAGCAATTACTGCTGGCGCAGGACTGTCAAAGGCATCAAATACTTTAAATATAGTTTCAGCAAGTTCTGATAGAATAGTAACAAATGCTGCAAACATAGATCTCGCTACAGTGTCCCAAACAAACACTAGTGGTTCAAATGGAATTTCTTTTGTACAATCTCATTCCATAGATTCTTATGGAAGAACTACTGGCACAGTAACTGCAAATGTTCGTGATGCGTCCACTACCCTAAAAGGAATTGCCTCATTTAACTCAGATGATTTTGCAGTTACAGACGGCGAAGTAACTATAAAAGCAAGCGGAATTAGCAATTCTCAACTAGTTAATTCATCAGTAGAGATAAACGGAACATCAGTTGCCTTGGGTTCTTCAGCAACAGTTACAGCAAACGCTAATACACTTACAGGAACGACACTTCCAGTTACAGTTGGTTTTTCATCTTTAACTTCAGTTGGAACATTAACAATTGGAACCTGGAATGCATCAACGATAGCAATAAATTTTGGTGGAACAGGTGCATCAACAGCTTCGCAAGCAATTAATAATCTTCTTCCTGATCAAACTGGAAACATAGGAAAAGCCCTTAGAAGTAACGGATCAGCAGCATATTGGTCTGTTATAAACTTAGATGACCTTAATGACGTAACGGCTAACTCAAACACTGCTGGAGACTTCTTAAGATTTACTTCTGGACAGTGGGTAAATAGTACTGCGTCAATTGATGACCTATCTGACGTAACAATAACATCAGCTTCATCAGATCAGTTCCTTAGATACAACGGAACAGCATGGGTAAATACAACAGTAGATACTGCTCCAAATTCTAATCCAACATTTACTGGAACCGTCACCGCCAACGCAGTATCAGCTAATACTTTAGCTTTAAGCCAAACTGCAAACGTTGGAGCCAACTTAAATGTCACCGGGCATGCAAATGTTACTGGGAACCTAACTGTATCAAATAGCGTTGTTATTTCTGGTAACTTAACAGTTTCTGGAACTACAACTACAGTAAACTCGGCAACACTTAGCATTGCCGATAACGTAGTTACTTTAAACTCAGATTTTACGACTGGATCACCAACAGAAAATGCAGGAGTAGAAGTTCTTCGTGGAAGTTCTTCCACAGTTTCTCTACGTTGGAATGAAACTAGTGATTTATGGGAAATAACTGAAGATGGAACTAACTATGATGTATTTAGTAAAAGCGTTCAGTTTAACCAGCAAACAGCATCATACACTTTGGTTAGATCTGATAGAAGTAAATTAATTGAAGTAAGTAATGCGGGTGCAACCACCGTTACAGTACCTCCAGATAGCTCTGTTAACTTTCCTGTTGGCACAGAAGTAAGGGTTCTTCAAACTGGAGTGGGTCAAGTGACAATAGCAGCAGGATCTGGCGTAACCGTTAATGCAACTCCTGGCTTGAAGTTGCGTGCTCAGTGGTCATCTGTTAATATAGTTAAAAGAGCTGCAAATACATGGGTAGCATTAGGAGACTTGTCGGCATAATATGAGCAATGTAACAGGTGATGAATCAGGTACCAGGAAAAAGCCTGCTCCGACCGTAACTGGTCGGTAAAGACACTGCTGCGAACTCAGCTATAACAACAGCTGGATTTGTTATTGGAACAGTTACAGATGTTGCAACTAGCGTTTCTGGCGAACTTGGAGATGTAACAGCTCAGAATCCAGCTGCTTCAGCTATCACTCCAATTAACACTCCAATTAATTACACTAGAAAAAGTCCATTCTTCCCGCCGTATTTCCCGCCTTACTTTCCACCATATTTCCCTCCGTTCTTTCCGCCATTTTTCCCACCGTTTTTTCCTCCATTCTTCCCGCCGTTCTTCCCGCCGTTCTTCCCACCCTATTTCCCACCATATTTCCCACCATACTTCCCACCATGGTTCCCACCATTCTTCCCACCATTCTTCCCACCAATCTTTAAGTAAAGATTTAGAGATTGGTTGGAAGTATATTCCAAAAAGATGGTGTTATATATCTATAGCCAGATATTACCGGTTTAACCTCATGTTGATAAGGTTCATATGATGAAAATATTAATACACTTCCTGGATCTGGAGTTAAGATAATATCTTGTTTTGGAAAAACAATTTCTCCACCAGTATAATTATCATTATAATAGATAACTGAACTAATATCTTTCCAGGTAGACTGTGGTTTAGCTCCGATCAATTAGTGGATGATCAACGTGTAATGGCAGATACATTCCTGGACCATACTTAACAATTGTTCCTAGTCGTTCTTTGGAAACTTCGACTAACAAAAGTTCTGCAATTTTACTGTTCAAAGAATTAGATAAATCATCAAATATATTTTTAATAGTTTTATCAATCTGAATAGACGGCTGTTTATCGTCTAGTGTATTAAGTCTAAATTTATTTTCATTAGATTGAATAAAAAAATTTATTACTTCTAATGTTTCTTTAGGAATAAAATCTTTAATATAAAAAAACACTACTACAAAAGCTCAGTTATTGTATAAAAAGATGGAGTTGTATATCTTTCTCCAGATATAACTTTTTTTACTCCATGTAAATAGTTAATATCGCCAGGATGTGCAACAGCTAATCCAGGTTTTGGCTTAACAACTACATCATGTTGAGGGTAATATAGTTCTCCGCCTTCAAAGTCATCATTGTAATATATAAGTGAATTTATGTCATAAGTAGGAAAAGGATTAGGCGATCCGTCATTTAGTTGTTTGTCGGCATGAGGTTGCTGCTCAAGTCCAGGAAACCATCTTATTATTACTGGTGGTCTTACATTTAACTTTACTTTAAATTCGCTTTCTAAATAATTTTTCATCTTATGAATATATTTATCTATAAGATTATAGATGTCAATATTTATTCTCTGAAGAATGTCAAAACTACATTGCCTATTTTGCCAGTATGAAGCGTCATAAGTGCAAGTGCCATCTTCCGAATATTGATTCTCTCCGGCGTCCATCCATTCATTTATAGTTGGTAAAAAATTCTGTATAGTTTTCAAATCTTCCAATTCAACAAAATTATCTATTATCTTAATATTGCTTTTTGAGTCCCCAAAATGACCAGGAAGAACCAAGGACTTTTCTTCAATCATAGATATCTCCGTTTCGATTTGTTTTCAAGCTGTGGTATAGTATATCATCTAAAGTACGACAATTACGTGTAGGAGTAAATGTGGATTATTATTACATAGGCGACCCAAAATTTGGAATGCACCTCTATAGGAATGCTATACCAGATAGTTTAGAAATTCCTAAAAGACTAGAAGAAACTATTGGCAATAGTAAGCATGAATTCTTTAAATGGTCTGACGCTATGGTTGGGTACAATACAAAAATGCCAGAGTATAGAGATTGTGTAGACTTAAAAGTTAGTCCTATACATTGGCCACACCTAACTGAAGAGTTTAAAGAAATAGAGAACATATACAACGATACTAATGCTGTTCTAACTCAATGTCTAGAGCATTATCAGTCTAGATATAATTTTACCATGGAATACCAAGAGGCAATAAACTTTGTTAGATATGGAAAAGATCAGCACTTCTCTGTGCACTCAGATCACGGATTCTCTTATACTTGCACGGTTTCCTCTGTAGCTTACTTGAACGATGAATATGAAGGTGGCGAGCTTTGGTTCCCATATTTAGATATTACATTTAAACCTAAAAAGGGAGATGTTGTATTCTTTCCTTCTACTTTTATTTATGCACATGCCTCTTTAAAAATTACTGATGGCATTAAATACTCTGCTGTAACAATGTACGATTACAATGATAAAAATCATCAAGATCATAACTATGGGTCAAATGTTCCAAAGTATGATGCTCCAAAGAAAGTTGTAAATGACGATATTTTATCGCCAATGACTGAAGTATGACATTATTTACTTTAACAAGAACTCACCAAAATCCTCCAGAAATTAAACAGTCTAGACTAAAAAGAGACTGGATGGATGACACTTATAATAAGCACGCTTATCAATGCCTACCAATGACTGTGGCTAATGTTAGTGGTTGGGAGCTAATCTTGCAACAGGATGTAGTAGTAGAGTGGGATGGGACCAATAATCCACCTAAAGTTCTAGAAGGCGAGACTCTAAATAACAGAGCTGTTGTTATTCCAAGTATTATTGGAATAATGTCCTTTGCCACAGGATGGGCTTTTGGTACGGAAGATGGATATAGTACTTTTATATCTGGATCCCCAAATTACTTTATTGATGGAGCTGTTCCATTGTCTGCAACTATACCTAGTTTTTGGTGGCCTGATGAATTTAATATGAATTGGAAAATTACCAAAATAAATGAACCAGTCATATTTCCAAAAGGAATGCCCTTCATGCATTTCACTATTGTTAAAAATGATTTATTAGAATCTGTTCAATTTAAAGTAGAAAATTTGTGGGATAAGCCAGATTTAATGGATCAAAGAATGTCATATGGTGAAGCTAAAATGAAGAAAAATCAAGAAGAACCATGGACATGGATGAAGGGCATAAAAACTGGACTTAATGAAAAGGGTGAAAGAATAGGTCCTTCAAGTTCCGGTCTAATTAAATTAAACGAACCTCAGTTATGATTGGATAATTAGGCATTACTATATTTATGTATACTCAAGCAGATAAAAGGAGTTTAGGTGACAATTACTAGCTCACTGTCTAATACGGAAAAATTAGATATCCTCTTAGACGAAAGACACGCAACAAAAGTAAGAATAGAAAATTTTCTTTTAGAGAATATAGAAATTTTTCCTACATTTACTATTGACTCTTTTATACCTGAAACTAACGAAAAACTGCACATTGCATTAAATCATCTGACAATGTTTGATCTCGTAAAATCTGCTAGACTAATTAATTTAAAACTAAAAGAATTGGGATATGAAAATGTTTAATTTAACCGATGAGCAAAAAGCTAAAGCTAAGGCAAATGCTATAAAGTCAAAAGAAATTTTTATATATTCATTATCAGTTAGGCTTGGAATAGATCCTGACTCTATAAATATTGAATCAAACATAAGTCTTCCAGATGAGTCTGCGCATAATTACGCTAGCCACATAGTACTACACAATGCTATAGAAGACTTGAAAAAGCTTAGGAGCTAAATAATGGCTAAGATTAAAATAGATCCATCTTTAATACAACAGCAAAGAACTCAGAGGCAGGTACAAGATCCTTATAGGGACCATTTGGATTCTTTAGAAGAACAAGATTTAATAGAGCGTAATGAAAAATATTTAAATTATAAAAATGGTCAATACGAATCCACTAGAGAAGCTTTTGCCGATATATTTATTAATGGTGCTGGATCAGAATTCTACTGTCCTGCATTAGAAGATGTTATAAGCGGTACAAAACTATTAGATTCAAGAACTGAATAAATAAAGGAAAATATGAAGTACGATCAATCAATACATAAGCAAAATTTAGAATCAAAACTATTATCATTGTTCTACTCATTGGGAATAGAGGAAGATAGATTAAGCACAATTACCGTACAAGAGTTAAGAGACGAGGTTGATGCAGCCTATCCAATACTTCAGAATGAATCTGACGAAAACAAGCAAATAGTTAGTGCAAGAGATAAGGTAATGAATCTAGCCCTAGATACAATGTATTATTATAGTTTAATAAAGAAAAGAGAGCAACAGTAATGAACTCTTCAGGTAATTTATACGGAAATAGAGAGGTTAATCTTCTCAATAGCATTGCTAATGCAAAAGACTTAAGTAAGACAAAACATGAAAGCATTATAACTGATGAAAAACTTAAGGAAAACGCATCGAAAGTATATACTAACGAGATTGCATTAGAAGCAGATAGATCTGTATCTGCAATAGGTAGATTCCCTAGCGATTTTCATAATTATGAAATGGTAGCAAAAGGATTAACTGAGTTTAATGACGTAGTATCGTTTGGTGTTATGCAAGCAGAAATGGTGATAAATTTATTTAAGCCGTCTGCAGTTCTTTTTACTAATGCACACTTTTTAATATTTCCTCACGAGTATTTAAGCGCAGCTTTTGATTTTGATGTTTTTGTTCCAAACGATGAAAATGTTTACAGAGAAGAAATGGTAATTAGTAATACTGAGACTTCATTGAGCGTATTAGACCCTGAAGATATTCAGGCAGGAAATATACCTAATTCTGTAAATTTCATAGTAACAAATGGGCAATACTTAACTTCTAATCCAGACCAAGATATTATGTTGAATCTTTGGAACGCACTTCCATCCGGTGGCGCAATACTAATCCTTGCAAGTAATGATTATATAAATCTTTACTCTAAAAAAACGCAACATCCACTGTGGGATTTGCATACTCAAATAAAAGAATTACCAGGATCACTTATTTATCACATTCCAACATTTATAGGATTTACTGTAGTTATAAAAAACTAGTGTATAATAAACTATATGGAAAATTTATCTATAGTTGACATAACGCCATGCTACGAGCACGCTTGCGTATTATCTTCAGTCTGGTCTAGTGCTTGGCCGCAGATAGCTATTAAATCAGGCTATTCGATAGATCAAATACTTTCTAGGTTAGAGACTAGATCAATATCATGGTGGATAAAAGCAATAAAGAAAATGCCAGTAGCTTTTTACGTAAAAGATAACGTAACTGGAGCTACTGGTTTTTCTTATTTAATGTACGATACTGACATTATGCTGCTATCCGGTAAAAACTTTTCAGATAAAGAAAAAGAAGAAAATGACAAGCTTTTAAATGTGTATTCTTTTTTAGAAAAAGAAACATGGGGAACAGATTTATCTAAGGAACTGGGTAAGACTTTAGTTAAAAAAACTTTAGAAAAAAATATATATGTATTTGGCGGTTGGGTTATGAAAACAAATGGAAGATCTTCAGCAGCAGCTGAAAAAGGTCATTGGAAACTATCTAAAGAAATAGCATCTCCAATTTGGGAGCCAAATATAGATTTTAAATATTACATATTTGATAATACAGATTTTGCGCATAAAAATGGATTAATATAATATGAAAGTAATTGATAATTATATAAAAGATGAAAGTATTTTACGCAGAATTAAAGAAGACTCATCTTTCTTCCCTGGTCCCATGAATGATGGCGAAAAGTTAGTAGAAGAACCCAATTCCTACCATTATGAAGAGTCAACTTGTTTCGCCCCGTATATGTTTTGGGATGGATGGTGGAGAAGTCCAGCTAACACACTAAAAAAAGAAGTTATAAAACTAATATGGGAAAATAATTTAGACTATAATTTAGATGATATTTTGGGCTTTGAATACTGGACAAGAACATACAAAGCGGGACAGTACTTGCCGACTCATGTTGATGAAGATACTTTTTTGTATGAAAAAGATAGAATATACGTAGGCCCAATATACGGCTGCATATACTACGGTTGTCACAATGAAGATGGTGGTTTTTTGGAAATTCATCCAAAAAAACTAAAAGACTATACGCACGATGCACTAGAGCAAGAGCGTGTATCGGAATATATAGCGCCCATAGAGAAAAGGGAAAGGATAGCTTATAAAGCTAATAGGCTTATAATGTTCGATGCTGGACATGTAATACATAATACTACTCCCGCTTCTTCTGGTATAAGGGAAGTTTTAGTTGTTAATGTTTGGCATAAAAGCATTCCACCAACAGCTCTTTCTATTGGATCTTTTTATTATGAATAAAGTAAAACAAAATGTATAAAGATAAAAAAATATTAGACGCTCAAAAAACAATCAAAATTATAGATAACTATATAGAAGATGAAGAACTTCTTAAGGATATAGAAAACGATTCATCTTTTTTTCCAGAAAAAATGGGAGATGAACCAAGACAGTTAAAAACTGGAAATATATATCATGGAGAGTCTTCAACATATTCTCCATGGATGTTTTGGGACGGATGGTGGAGGAGCCCAGCTAATACAATAAAAAAAAGATTAGTGCAACAAATTTGGGAACCAAATCTACCATGCGATAAAGAGGACGTAGTAGGTTTCGAGTATTGGACTAGAACATACGATCCTGGTCAATACCTTCCTCTTCATTTAGATGAAGATACTTTTCTTTATGAAAGAACTGGAGAATTTAGATGTCCAGTTTTAGGCGCAGTCTATTACGCTCACTTTGATGTCGGAGAAAACAACAATGCTGGATTCTTAGAAATACATTCTGGAAGAGTTGAAATTGATATGGAAAAAAGATATCAACTAGCCACTTTCCAGGAAGGAAATAAAGAAAGAGCAATAGCCTTAGAAAAGTTCTATAAACCAGAAAATAAAGTTGATAAAATAGCTTACATCCCAAATAGGTTAATTATCTTTGATGCTGGGATGGTTATACATGGAACTACTCCTAACGGAGTTGACGGAAAACGTTTCATTATGGGTATTAATGTTTGGCATAAAGATAATCCTCCAATTGGCTATACTGAAGAATTATTTGTTTTTGAATAACCATTATGATATAATCTTATAAGAATTGACGAAAAAGGATTTCTATGTTAGGAAAATGGAAACTATCAGTAGATACACCCTTTGGTGATGAGCTGTATACTTTTGATCTTTTTTCTGACGAAAAAGGATACTACGGTATAGCTGGAAACGAAAAAGGATTTATTAAAACTACTGATATAAAAGTTTTAGATAATAAATTTATTCATTGGGAAGAAATAACAGAAACTCCAATTAAAGCTAAGATAAAGTTTGACGCTTCAGTAGAAGGCAATTTAATGTTTGGTTCTATTCAGATAGATGAATATTTAAAAGTTAATTTTGAAGGAGTTTTAAATGAGTCTCTATGATATAGAAGCAAACTCTATTGGTGGTCAAAAGAATTACCTTTCAACATTTAGTGGAAAAGTAACTCTTGTTGTAAATATTTCATCTAAAGCTGGCTATACACCACACTGCTCTAATTTATGGTCTTACGCAAGAACATGTAGACAACTTTGGCAACTGCAAAAAGTTCACGATGAATTTAAAGATAGAGGCTTTTCTGTATTAGCTTTTCCAAATAACCAATTTGGTTCTATGGAGCCTGGGTCAAATGAAGAAATAAAAGAATTTATAGAAAAACATTATAGTTTTGTTACTTTCCCAATATTTGAAAAAGTAGACGTAAATGGAAAAAATGAACATGAAGTTTTTTCTTTTCTAAAAGGATTAGAAAAAAGAAACTATGATGATTTCACTGCAAATAACTCACAAGAAGCAAAAGACAATCAAAACGTAGCAGGTCAAGCTATAGCAAGAATTTCGCACGGATATGAAAAATTTCTTGTCTCCAGAGATGGTAGAATGGTATCTAGATTTAATTGGCAAGACATGCCACTTGACGAAATTCCAAGAGTCCAAGGGGCTGGATGGACAATTAGGGAAGCTATAGACGAGGTACTAGGATGATAGAAGAAGATTGGTCAAAGCCAAATAAGGATAATAGGAATTCAGAACCTTATCCTGTTTCTCCATTTATTGGAGAAAATGAAATTAAAGAAATTGGACAACTAGAAGCAGAAGAATTAGCTCCTGGTATAGTTGTTGTCCATAATGTATTTGATTTAGATCAGGAATTAATACTTGGCCATATAGATTCTAGGGCTGAAAAGGCAAATGAAACTAGATGGAAATGGATAGAAACAGAAGATGGGGAAAAATTTGGCATAAACGAAGATGGATTCAGATATAGGCCAGAAGACGTTCCAGCTGCACCAGTTAGGATATTGGATCCGGTAAATCCAAAAACAGAAGAGGATATAAAAAATTGGTTTATATACTTAGAAGAGCAAATATATAAAAGCCTACTGAAATATATAGACTATTATCCTTTGATGATTGGTTCAATTTGGTGGAAGACTAGAGGTCATATTTTAAGGTATGGGGATGGTGGAATACTTGGCTGTCATGCAGACAATGATACTAACTATAAAGTAACAAAAGGTATTAGGTACATGCCAAGAGGAATGGTTGCATCAAGACAAACTTGCGGTGCGTTATTATATCTAAATGACTGGGTTGAAACAGAAGAGGAATTAAATGGAAAAAATTTTACTGGTGGACATTTAAGATTTGTTCATTTAGGTGTTTCATATAAACCTAAAAAAGGAGATGTAATATTTTTTCCAACGAACTATATTGCAGCGCATGATGTTGAAAGAATGGGCAAAGGAGTAAGATACTCTTACCTTACTTTCTTTGGACAAGGAGCCAGCGATCCATCGGCTAATATAGTTATCAGTGAACCAGAAGAAAGTTATGAGTGGTGTCCACCAGTATGGTTTAATAATATATTTGATGATTATGAATTATATTGTAGATCTGAATATTCTAGATGGGAAAAAAACGCTGAAAAGTATGGACTAGAAGCTGGGTGGAATCCTGTATATCAAGGTCGAGAAGTTGCTCAATACGGCAAGAGTCACGAAGCAGTTACTCTAGAGTCAAAAGAGGATAAAACGAATGAAGAAAACTCAGGGGATTTACCAGACGGCCCATGCGGTACTGATCCAGTAAAAATATCTTAGAGTATAATTATGGAAATTGTCAACTTAGGTACTGGAATAGTTCTTTTTAAGAATGCTCTTGATATAGATCAAGATTTAATCGTGCCGTACCTTTTTTCCCTAAAAGAAGAAGCCGTTAAAAAAGACTACACAATAATATATGACGACAATGGCTTTCCAAGTCATGCTATAAATAGATCTGGACATAGGTACATCATTGATGACATCGATACATCTTGCTCTCATATTATGGAGTTTGCTACGCCGGATAAAGATGATAAATATATAGATTTTTTTTCTAAATGTGAAAATATAATATATAAATGTTTGTTAGAATATATAGAAATTTTTCCAATGATATTACCATGTTTGTGGTGGAGAACTCAGGGACACGTTGTAGCTTATTCGCCTGGAAGTAGCTTTGGCCTACATTCTGATAACGATGTCAACTATAAGCCAGGAGCTATACCCGATCAGCAATTGGCGATTAGAAATGTAGTAGGAGCTATTCTTTATATTAATAGTTCTTACGATTCTACGGAAGAAAAAGATAAATATGGATATTCTGGCGGAGAGATAGTTTTCCCTTACGCAAATGTTAAATATTCTCCTAAATCTGGAGATTTAATAATGTTCCCATCGAATTATTTAGCCACACATGAGGTACTGCCATGCAACGACGGGTATAGATACGGATATGTTGGCTACTTTGCTCAAGGGTCAGAAGACGAAAAAAGAGGTATTCATATAAGGGATAAGTCTGACGTTATAGACAGCGGACAAGTATGGGTGCCGGAACTTTTTGAAGATTATATTAATCATGTAAATAAAAAATATAAAAACGATCCAGATAAAATATCAACCTTACTAAGGGCTTCTGGTAGAATAAATACTAGCAATAATACAACTGAAGAAGTTGAAAAGGAAAAAAATAAAAATGATTTTCAATAACGTAGAAGCAGAACACCTTGGTGGTGGTGTTGTTTTATTTAGAAATGCATTTGAGTTTGACTGGAATTGGATTCTGCATAATGTTGAAACATTTATTGAAGATGAGTGGAATGACATGTATAAACCAGGTATTGATCCAGAGACCGGTGAGCAGGTCTACGTTAATAGAAGTGGATATTTTTTTGGTCTAGATAGTATAAACCTAATGCCCAAGAGAGCTTCAGCTACTCATCAAAGAAAAGATCCAGAAATTATGAGCTGGTTAAAGTTCATGGAAGATTCAAAAGATAAGTATTTGTTAAAATATTTAGAGATATTTCCTTTAGCCTATAAATGCATATGGTGGAAAGTTAAGGGTCATTTCTTAAAATATAATAAAGGAGTTTATTTAGGTACTCATTCCGATGTAAGTGCAGATTATATTTATGGTGTTTGGGAACCAAATGAACAGTTGGCATTAAGAAGTATGGTTACAAATCTACTTTATTTGAACGATCATGTCGAAAATGAATCTGAATTAAATGGAACAAATTTTACTGGTGGAGAGCACTACTTTAATTATTTAGATATAACATATAAACCAAAAAAGGGAGATCTCTTAATGTTTCCATCAAACTATATGGGAGCTCATGAAGTAAAAGAAGTTACTGGTGGAGTGAGATACTCTTACTTAGGATGGTATAGTCAAGGAACTCCTAATCCATTAGTAAATGAGAGCGTTACGGACCCAATAAAAGATCCAGTAAATGCCCAGCATGACACTAATGTGTACATGCCAAGCCTAACAGAAGATTTTAGAAATTACCTGATTTCAAAAGGGTATGATGAATCTTCAGATAAGTTTAGAATTACTCAATCTAATTATTAAAAATGAAATTTAATAAAAAATCAAAACCTGATGCGGGCAACTGGATCTTTGATAAATCAAAAAATAAATGGGTAGAAGATGATTCTCTAGCGGAAAAAATGAAACCCTTATATACGTTAAGAAGAGAATGTAAAAGTAGCACAATAGTATTTCATGTAGATAGCTTTCCCAGGCAAGGCAATACGACGCTAAGATCAGTGCTTCTAAGGTGCTTTGAGGATATCGCCATACCAGATCCAATGATTCATGTCACTTCCTTTACCCTTAAAGCCATAAATGATGGACAAGTAATAATAAGTACCGTAAGGGACCCTCACGATACGCTATGTTCGTATATTAGTAGAGCTATTTTAAGCGGTCAATTTAAAGAAAAATATACAGACAATAAAGTAAAAAAAGAAGAAATATTAAAGTGCATTAAATACTATAATAGATATTTAAATTTCCTCATACAAAATCATCAAAGTATATATCTAATTCATTTTGATGAAATTGTAAAGATGCACACAGATTATAATCACTTTAAAGAATTAGAAAATAAAATTCTTACATTTTTTTCTAAAAAGTATAATTTAAAATTTACAAAAAACGATAAACCAAGATATAATGATATTAAATACAGCAGTACAGTAGATAGAAATATTAAATCACAATTGATAACAAATAAATACTATGTAAAAAAAATTAAAAAGTCTTATAAACTGTATTCCAAAATACTAAAATTGATTGAACAAAATGAAAAATTATTTTCAAACTAATGCACCAGATTCTGGTCCATGGATTTATGATAAGAATAAAAAGATATGGATTGAGCCAAATTTAAACAATGATATAGATTGGATTAATTGGCCAGTAAGAAAAGTAGATCAAGATACGACTAATGTATTTTTTGTTGATGGCTTTCCAAGACAGGCAACAAATAGTCTTAGAAGACTAATTCTCGAATGCTTTCATACTATTGCAATAGTTGATGATATTGAGCATATGTTTTATCCATTTGATTTATTCAGTAAGCAGGGCAAAAACTGCTTGTTAACAATAAGAGACCCGTTTGATGCGATATCATCAACTTATGGTTATACAAAAGCGGAAATAAATAACACTAAAATATTAGATAGTATTATAAAATACTACATTAGAATGACTAGTATTCCGTTTACTGTTAAAGAAATAACAGTTGTTGAATTTGAAGATATTATAAATAATCCTTATAACCTTCTTTTAAAGATAAAAAACAAGTTTAGTCTTAATTCAAAAAATATCGAATCATACATAAATGAAAAAAATACAAAAGCATACGATCAAAATCATAACTTTACACAAAAACAAAATGTCATAGAATTTTTGAAGGAAAACATCGATAGGCTAGAAGAATGCTATGATATATATAACAAAATTTCAAAGGAAAAAATATGAAAGTAAATAATCATGGTGGAGGAATAGTATCTTTCGATAACGTTATTGAAGTAGATCAATCCTTCTTAAAGAAATATATATCTTGGCTTAGAGAGTCAGACGAAGAAACGTTTACCTATTTAGAGGAAGATGGCAAGAAGTACGCCATAAATAAAACTGGTTTTAAATTTGAGATAAATGACATACCAGAAGCTCCAGAAAGATTTGTTGATTTATTAGGAAAATCATCAGGCAGAAACGCGCCAGAAGAAATAGTAAAATTTATTGAATCATGCGAAACCGGATTGTACGAATGTCTTGTAGAGTATTGTGCTCTCTATCCTGAAGCTGCAACAACTATATGGTGGAGAGGTTCGGCTCATATAGCAGGATACAATAAGGGTAGATGGATTGGTCCACATTGTGATGATCAAATCCAATTTGAATTTGAAGGTCTTCCTCAAAATGAATACCCTATTCATAATACCATAAGCTGCGCTTTATATTTCAACGACTGCGTTGATAGTCAAGAAGAATTAAATGATGACAATTTTGTTGGAGGACACATAAAATTTAAATACGCAGGAGTAGATTATAAGCCAAAATCTGGTAGCGCAGTACTATATCCATCTAGCTATATGGGGACGCATGAGGTCACTCCAGTCAGCGCTGGTGAGAGATATGTATACTTAGAGTTTTTTGCCTACGGTATTCCAAAAAATTCCCCAGGAACAGATCTAAAGTACATGCCTAATCTAATAAAAGATTCTAATAATATTAGGAATTCTAAATGATAGTTAAAAAACTTACTGGTACAATTGGGGCAGAAATCCAAAATATTGATTTATCAAAAGAGTTTGGTAGTGAAGTTTTTACAGAAATAGAAAAAGCTTTATTAGAAAATCTTGTAATAGTCTTTAGAAACCAAGACTTATCTCCTGAAAGACAAATTGAAATAGGAAAAATGTTTGGAGATTTAAATACTCATCCGTACATTTCGGGTAATTTAACATATCCAGAAATAATAGACGTAATAACAAATCCTAACGACAATGCTAACTTCGGCGGAGATTGGCATGCTGATGTTACTTTTCTTGAAGAGCCAGATTCAATAACGATGCTGTATGGTGTCGAGGTTCCAGAGTATGGTGGTGATACATTGTTTTCTAATCAAATTTTAGTTTATGAAAATATGTCAGAGGAAATGAAATTGTTCATAGACAGACTCCACGCAAAACATACGGTTGGTTTAGTTTTTGCTAAAAACGGATATTATTCATCTAGCGATCACTCTATTAAAACAAAGAATGAATCACAAGCAAAAACAGAAGTAATTCATCCACTTGTAGTAACCCATCCAGTTACAGGAAAAAAATCACTGTATGTTAATTGGTCCTATACTAATAGGATAGTTGAGCTTTCAACCGAGGAGTCTAAGGCGATACTAAAGATGCTTTTTTCAGCGTCAACTAAAGAAGTTTTTACATGTAGAATAAAATGGGAACCAGGCACTTTTGTTATATGGGATAACAGATCAGTTATACACAACGCCCTTCATGATTATAAGGGTAAAAGAAGAGAGATGAGAAGAATTACAGTTAAGGGAGAAAAGCCTCGCTAACATATATCTTTTGGTTACTATTATATTAAAGTAATTAAAGAAAATGGTCCATATGCTATACGATTCTCCAGTAGGATATTCTCAGCCTAATATTTATTATGTTGGTTCAGTTGTCGTAAGAGCACCATCATTGTCTTCTCCAATTACATTAAATAATGTAACTTTATTAGTTTTTGCAGCAGAAGATTATAGTAATCAAACTACAATAGCGGTTGTAAGCGTGAATTACACTCCATCTGGGATAGTTGAGATAGAAGTGTTAGATGAAGATGTACAAGCATTTTTTGACTCTAGTAGAATAAGTTCCCTAGAAGGAACGACCATAAGTGTTTCTGTATAGTTTTTAGTAATTTACAGTCTTTTTAACACTACTATAATATAACCAAAACCTTTAAATTAGCGAGGCTTTAATGTCAATTTCTCCAATTATGGTAAACGATACAGTTCGTCTTAAAGTTAAATTTATAGATGTTGACCCAGATACGGGAGATCAAACAGAGGTATCTCCGGTATCTGTAAGCTTAACTGTAGATGACTCATCTGGCAATGAAGTATTAACAGCCACCCCAACTCAATTAACTTCTTCTGAATATTATTATGACTATACTCCAGAATCAGCTGGAGAGTACACTATTAGATTTGTAGGGGTTCTTTCATCTGGAACTTACGTAACTGTAAATCAGCAAATATATGTCAGCACACCAACTTCAGACTTTAAACCTTCAGTAACTCTCGGTGCGGATGAGGTTATACACTTTGCCGCAGATGTTACCCCTTTGTATCTTGATCCAGAAGAATTGTTGCCATTTTTCCCCGATGCAACTTTGATAGAGGTAGGGGAGTTGATACATCACTATTCTTCAGAAGTAAAACAAATATATTCAATATCTGATTCTATGGACGCAAATCCAGCTCTTAATTTTACTGCATTGGAATATATTAAAGCATCTGCTGCGTGCGAATTGAGTAGAACATACGGATATGGCGGAGAAGATGAGCTATCTGTTAAACTTGGTGATCTATCTATCACCAATAGATCGCTTCCAAGGACAGGCGTAAACAGAGGCAATGCTACCACTTGGTGTCAAATTGCAGCTGCCCTTAGAAAAGAACTTTTGGCCAGTAAAGTTTCCATGAAGGGCGTTCAACCAAAAGGCCTACCAAGTAACTTTGTACCAACTACAGGTAAGTCAATAGATCCAGAAACTGGTTTAGTTGTTCATCTTAATGATAGAGATCTTCTTGGTCCAGGAAGAAAGAATACGATAGTTGACGACCCAATGCCAAAGAGGGGTCTAAGAAGTCGTGACTAATCTATCTAGGACATTTAGAGAAATTTTAAGAAAATGGGGTCATGACGTACTTCTTCAAAGAAGATTAGACGATAATTATAATTACTCTTCAAAATTTGAAAGAGTAACAACAAGACATATGTATCCAGCTAATTCAGATCTGGTAAACTTACTTAAAGAATCTTCAGAAGGAACTACGGCAGAAGCCGTTGAATTTATATATTATTTTGATTCAACAGTTAATCCAAGAACTGGTGATAGAATTTATGAAAATATAGAAGGTCATTCAGATCCAAATTCTGTATATAGAATAGACTATGCAGTGCCAATGAGGGGAAAATTTGGTAAAATAGAATATTGGGTAGCAGGAGTGACTAGAGAAAAACCGGTATAATATGGCGCTTTATTCAAATGGAGAAAAGGTCACATTTAAATATATATTTAATTTAGATGGAGACTTTTATGATCCAATAACTATTGATAACAATTGGCAACAAAGAGATTCTTTGGCCACCCCTTATTATGGTGGAAACAATTCAGATATAGTAATTTCTGTTTGCAGGGGACAAAATGGATCTGGTCCAGTTGTTGATGGTCCATTTTCATATAACGCTCAATCCGCTACTCCAGATTATGGATTTTCTATACAAAGCCAAATTGAAATAGACGATGAGTTAAAAGAAATTATACAAAATAACTATATAGAAAGAGAATCTGAAGGCGTATATAATTTTGTTTATACTATACCAGATAATTTTTTTCCAGGAAAATATACAATTGTATTAACTACATATATAAATCAAGTTAGAGAAATAAGAGAATTATATTTTCAAGTAGTTTCTCCAGAGAATAAAAAACAGATAAACGTATCTGGAAAACAGATAAAAGATAATATAGCAACTCTAAATACAGTAGACGTTCACGGATTGCAGCAAGAAGACATAATAACAGTATATGGAGTAGATAATAAAATAGATGGAGTTCATCAGATTCTATCTGTTCCTACACAAAAAAGTTTCTCTATTTATGTGGAATCGGAAGACGTCGATGCTGTAGCGGTAAATCCAACTGGAAGCATTTTTAGACAAAAAGACGGAAATCCAGTAGTATTAAAGTCCAATCCTTCGCTATCAACTAGCTCTCAAGTAAATGCTATATATAAGCCTCTTCAACCTTTTAATACAAATTCAGTTCTTTTGATAGGACATGCAGATTCTCAGCATTTGCAAATAAATGAAATTAGAAGAATTACTTCAATACAAGAAGCTATCGATTTATTTGATGGAAATAAAAATAGCCCACTGTTAAGGGCCGTATTAAGTTGTCATGGCGCTGGATGTACGGACATATACGTTATGATTGCCGCGCCAATGAGCGAGTATGTTGACGACTATCAAAGATTAAATAGTCCAATAGCAGGTTTTGTAAGTGAAAATTCTTCCACTCCTTCTACTTTAACTTTTTATGAAAAATATTACGAAAGACTAAAAGAAACATATGAAATAGCTAAAGATTATGACTTTATAGATATAATAGTTCCTGTTGGAGTATCTTTTATAAGATGCGGAGAAATTAACTTTGTTAGACAATTAGCAGACCATTGTGAGTATATCTATAAAAATTCTTCAACTATTGTTATAGGAATAATTGGTTCAAGAACTGGTGGAATGAACTTAGCAGACATAGATACGATGTCAGATCCAGACTTTACAAGCAACTTACTTAAAGACGAGTATGGATTTTTGCCACAGTATTCTGATCCAAGCGATGGAAATGTAGTTTACTGCGGAAGACATATAATGCTTTATTATGGAGAAGCGGTATTTAATTATCCAGCATTGGGTTATTCGTACACTTCTAGTATATCCGCAGCAGTTGCGGGACAGCTTTCAAACTGGCCAGTATACAGAGGTTTAAATAGGCAACAACTAAAAGGCGCTTATTCTCAATACGGAATAGAGTTAACAGCTTTCCAAGTAGCAAAACTGCACAATAACAATATTAACACTATTATAAAAAATAATAGAACAAGAAGAAATATTCCATATCAAGTATTATTATCTGAAGATAAAACATTAGCGCTAAAAGGCTCAAGCATGAGCAATATACCGCAAGTTAGATTAACGGCAATGGTTATAAATGAAATATTAGGAATATCTAATTCGGTAATAGGAAAATTTTCTTACGATATAATTAGAGAAAAACTACAAGCTATGTTTAACGCTTTGAAGAAAACCACTCCAGCAATAATACAGGATTACAGGTTTGAAATGTACGCAGATAAAAAGCAAAAGGGAAAAATATATTTAGAAATTGATTTGGTTTCTTCACACTCTCTTAAAAAAATTAACTTTAATATATTAGCTGGACCAGGAGCATAGCATGCCACAGAACGCATTTAACATACCAGGCCTAAATGAAAATGATATTTTAACAGGCAGAAGCTATACCGGTGACCCTCTTCAAGCTGCTGGTAACTTAACCTATATAGAATTTATGGCTACAGTTAAAGCTTTATGGGAAAATGCATATCCCCAGATAGCATTTGAAGCAGACAGTAGTGGTGAGGCTTCAAAGTTTCCAATAGTGACTTACAATTTAGAACTAAAAAGAGCTCACACTTCAGAGCCAAAACCTAGAACAAGATTTATACCAAAAGATGTAGACGAAATTATATATGGTCAAAGATTTCAAAATATAGTTTCTTTTAATATAATGACAAGAGCTATGACCGCAGATGTCCCGGATGATGAGAATGCTGGATATTGTGGAGCAGAGGCAGCTGATAGAATAGTTGAAGTATTTGAAGACTTTATGTTAGAACATACTCCAGTTTTTAAAAGATTAGGAGCTTCTGAATTCGTATATTCAAGGAGAATGTCTGACGCTAAAGTTAATAGAAATGGCATAGATGTTTGTAAAAGAACTGTAACATATATGTTAACAACAGAAAAACTAATATCTACAACTATTTCTAGAATAGAAAGCATTTTGGTAGACCTAAGAACCTATATGGCTACTGAGCCATCAAATTTAGTCCAAGCTACTCCAAATTTTGAAAATGTAGACATTAACATAATAGACCTATATCAAACAGCCTCCCCTAATTATTAAGGTAGTTTGTTTTTATAAGTTAGTTGTTACTATATGATACGAGTTAAAATTTAGTACCGATATTGGAGGTTAAAGCTAAATGGCTATTCCTGGTGTAAAAACAATTATTAAAGAT
>Ga0222714_10002160_pt1 | contig 21241 bp, 22 predicted proteins | sample C33_3DmetaG_FD_165048 | JGI IMG/M metagenome (GOLD analysis project Ga0222714, IMG submission 165048) | Estuarine water microbial communities from San Francisco Bay, California, United States - C33_3D | ecosystem: Environmental > Aquatic > Marine > Unclassified | place: USA: California...
ACACCAACACGCATTCCCCCAGTTGCACGTTTGGTGGTTGTGGTGTGGGTGCTGAGCAAGGCCTTGGTGCCGTGGTTTGTAAAAAAGAAGTTGCGACCATTTGCAACACCAGAAGATTCACGTGCATACATTTCGCTGCGCATGCGCAAGGCCGTTGAACGCCTTGGTTCCACGTACATCAAGCTTGGCCAAATCATTTCAAGCGGCGAAGGATTGTTCCCTGCCGAACTTGTGAACGAATTCAAGTTGTGCCGCGACCAAGTTCCGGCCATTCCATTTGAGTCAGTCAAGAAGACCATTGAAAGCGAACTTGGTAAACCACTGACCGAAGTGTTTTCGTACATTGACACCACTGCACTTGCCGCTGCTTCGATTGCACAGGTTCACCTTGCAACCTTGATTACCGGCGAGGAAGTTGTCGTGAAGGTACAACGCCCAACAGTTTCGAAGATGGTGCGCAAAGACTTGCGCGTAATGGCATGGCTTGCACCACACCTCGTTGGTCGCATCAAAGTCAGCGCACTTGCCAACCCACCAGCACTTGTAGAACTGTTTGCTGAAACCATTGTTGAAGAACTGGACTTCCGCATTGAGGCTTCCAACATGTTGGACGTTGCCAAGATGTTGTGCGAGTTGAACCAAGACCGCTACATCATTCCTCGCCCACACCCAACGCTTGCAACACAGCGCGTGTTAGTGATGCAACGACTAAGTGGTTTCAAGTTTGACGATGTTGTTGGCATGAAGAACGCCGGCATTGATACACACTCAGTAATTCGCACCGGCATGATCGCATTCATGGAAGGCGCCATGATTTACGGCGTGTTCCACGGTGACTTGCATGGCGGAAACCTGTTCGTCATGCCAGACGGTCGCACTGCACTGCTCGACTTCGGCATTGTTGGTCGCCTCAGTGGCGCACGACGCATGGCGTTCTTGCGCTTGATGTTGAACGCCACAACAAACAATGTTGTTGGACAAGTTGAAGCGTTGCGTGACCTTGGCGCACTGCCAATGGACACCGACATTCAGGCAGTGATTAAAGACTTGAACCTTGGCGACGCAGCAATTGACCCAACCACTCTGTCGGGAGAAGAACTCGTGAAAGAAGTGCAGCGCATTGTTAAAGCACTGATGGGTTACGGCGCGCGCATGCCAAAGGAATTGATGCTGTACGTAAAGAACATGGTGTTCTTAGACGGAGCGATTGCCCGCCTTGCACCAGAGCTCGACATTTTGGCTGAGATCGCCTCTATTTCCATGCTGTTTGCAGAGCGCCACGGTGAGCGCCTTGGTCGCGAACTTGGCGTGGATCACACGGCTATTGAGATCAACCTGGACAGCGTGAAAACTGGCGTTTTGGGTGTTGATGCCTCGGTGAATTCGCTGACCTACCGCGACTTGCAAGCACGCCGCGAATTGATTCAAAAGCGAATGCGGGATCACGTCGGTCGTTGATCGTCATTAGCCCAAGAATTGGGCTCACGATTACACTCGGCACATGAATTCCCCAGCGGTTTCGTTGCGCAAACTCACTAAGAGTTATGGCAGGAACCGGGGAATCCTGGATATATCTTTCGACATTTACCCAGGTGAAGTTTTTGGTTTCCTTGGACCAAACGGCGCCGGCAAAAGCACGGCAATTCGAACCCTGCTTGGACTGATTAGTGCAACAAGCGGAACTGCAGAGATTCTTGGCCACGACGCACTGAATAATTCGGCCGAACTTCGATCACAAATTGGATACCTTCCTGGTGCTCTTTCGCTGAACGACAGCTACACCGCATGGGAGCTTTTACATCAGTTTGCAAAACTTCGAAATATTGACTGCACTGCAAGCATTCAAGATCTTGCTTCACGACTGAAGCTTGATCTACACAAAAAAATCGGCGAGCTATCAAAAGGCAATCGACAAAAAGTTGGAGTGATTCAAGCCTTCATGCACTCCCCCAAAGTGCTCTTTCTTGATGAGCCAACAAGTGGTCTTGACCCACTTGCCCAACGTGAATTTGAAAAGATTCTTGATGAAGTGAAAGCTCGCGGTGGCGCAGTGATGCTGTCGAGCCACGTGTTGAGCGAAGTTGAGCACCTTGCAGACACCGTTGCTGTAATCAACGACGGAAAACTGCTGGTTGTTGACCGAGTGGCGAACTTAAAGGCAAAAGCTTTACGGCATCTTGATCTTTCGTTTGACACAGCGATTGCACTTTCAGTCTTTGATGGAATACCAGCAATCAAATCGATTGAAGCTCACGGCACCACGATTAGTTGCGAAGTAGTTGGCTCGGAACACGAAATACTCAAACGAGCCGTGGAGCACGGAGTTGTTGCTGTGCAAAGCCACGAACCATCGCTTGAAGAAATTTTCCTTCGATTAGTAGAAAGTCCTGGCGAACGATGAACATGACACTCATCGGCAAGACCTATCGAGAGCACTGGAAGTCGCTAGTCGCCTGGTCTTCAGTAATTATCTTCATGGTGTCTATTCAGATGTCGATTTACCCTTCATTCAAGAAGTCTGGTGAGGCTGCCTCGCAATTTCTTGATTCATATCCAGATGCGTTTAAGAAGATTTTCCGAATGGATGATTATCTTTCTGGTCCTGGGTTTTTAGGAACCGAGCTCTTTTCGCTCATGCTCCCACTGGTGATGATCGGCATTGGAGTTACGTGGGGCGCAAATGCAACTGCAGGAGAAGAGGACGAAGGCACAGCCGATTTACTCTTCACCCTCCCCTTTTCGCGGGCAAAAATATTGCTCAGCAAGAACGCTGCACTTGTTTCGGCACTGTGCATCCTTGCTGTAATCACCTTCCTCAATGTGGTGCTGCTTCGAGATATCACCAACCTTGAAATTGGCGCCATCAATTTGATTTGGGCATGCATTCAACAACTTGCACTCGGAATGACATTTGGAGCAATCGCACTCGTGCTTGGCGCATTAACTGGCCGCAAAGGTTTCACTCTTGGCGTCAGCTCCGGCATAGGCATTGTGATGTTTTTGTTCTTCTCGCTAACGCCACTTGTAGATACTTTTTCGTTCCTCACACCTATCAACCCATTTGCTTGGACGATTGGGACAAACATTCTTGCCGAAGGGCCAAATTATTGGGGTTTACTCAAGTTGTGCTTCAGCTCGGTATTCCTGTACTTTCTCGCTCTCATGTTGTTGAATAAACGAGAAATCCGATCATGAGACTTGTTGTTGCGCGATGCAGCGTGGTGTACGAAGGTCGCCTAGACACGTCGCTGCCTGAAGCCACTCGCCTCTTGCTAGTGAAAGCTGACGGCAGTATTTCTATTCATGCCGACGGTGGTGCATATAAACCGTTGAACTGGATGAACCCACCAAACACCATTCGCGAACTTGATGACCGCTGGGTGGTCACCAACCCCAAAGGCGAAACGCTGACCATTCACTTGCACGAAGTGCATTCGGATTTCAGTCACGAACTTGGCGAAGACCCAGGCCTCACTAAAGATGGTGTTGAAGCGCACTTGCAGGTGTTGCTTGCCGAGTTGCCAGAAAGCATTGAGCCAGGCCTCACGCTGATTCGTCGTGAATACCCCACTGCGGTTGGACCAGTTGACTTGTTGTGTCGCGATGCGAACGGTCAAACGGTTGCAGTTGAGATTAAGCGTCGCGGCGAAATTGATGGCGTTGAACAACTGACTCGCTATATCGACTGCTTGCATGCCGATACATCGCTTGGTGCAATACGTGGAATCTTTGTTGCGCAAACCATTAAGCCTCAGGCACGTGTGCTTGCGGAAAGCCGCGGCTTTGAATGGTGCGAAGTGGACTACGACGAGTTGCGCGGCAAGAAGTCCGACGAACTCCGCCTGTTCTAATTACAGCGAATCTGCCGCAATTAACTCTTCAATTTTTACTTTTACTGCTTTTCCTTTTTCAGACATGCGCTTCTTCAGTTTTGGAGCGAGTTCCAAATCGAAAATGATGTCTGCGATTTTTTCGTATAGTTCTGGTGGAACTACATAAAACGATGGCTTGTTATTTGTTAAAACAGCAAACGGACGATTGCCGGCCTGCGCTACCGATTCGTTTGGATTCTTTTTGAATTCGGAAATGCTTGTGGTTACTTGCGTCATGATGGCTTCCATTTATCAACCTCCTTTCGCTCTAAATCTAGTGCGAAATTTGGCTCTACACCTAGCGACTGCCAGGATGCCTAAATGTGTGCCAGATCAGCCAACTTCGGCTTCGTTTCTCTGGAAAATCAGTTCAGTGAGGCGAGGGTTTCAGCAAACGCATCGAGGAACTGCGCCAACTGATCATCTGTGTGCGGCAATCCAAGATTGACCATTCCGCGAGCTGCGATATACACACCGCGCTCCAGCAAACCAAAGAACAACAGTTCCTGCAATTGCGCATCACGCTTCAACATGTCGTCGGCATTGTGTGGTGGTGTTGCCAGTGCATGAATGGACATCATCGAGCCAAAGCCTGTGACGCACACCGGTTTGCCATTCTTTGCGGCAACTGCTTGCAACGCCATACGGAACTCGTCGCCGCGAGCCGTATGAGCAACAGCAATATCTTGCGTAAAGATTTCGCCAAGCACCACGCAGCCAGCTGTCATTGACGACAGGTTGTTGTTGAAGGTGCCACCGTGTGCAACGGGAGACGGCAGGGCCGACTCGGGACTGGTGTCGAACATGTCCATGAATTCGGACTTGCCACCAAATGCGCCAAAGGAAAACCCGCCACCGATGTACTTGCCGTAAGCAGTGATATCGGCTTGAACCCCAAGCAGATCCATCATTCCGCGTGCGCCATGGCGCGATGTCATCACTTCGTCGGCGATGCACACCGCCCCAACATTTCGTGCGGCTTGCAACACCGCAGCAAGAAACTGAGGCGTTGCAGGAATGCAGCCACCAGAACCCAGCATTGGCTCGACCACCACTGCAGCAAGTGATTGACCATGTTCTTGGATCACAGCACGAGCGGCCTCTTCGTCGTTAAACGGCGCCATCACAAAATCGAACGGTGCGTTCCACGGCGCTGAGCCAGACGCGAAATAAAACACGCTGCCGTGATAACCGCCCTTGAACACCAGAATTTTTTTGCGGCCAGTGGCAAGCACTGCCGTAGTCATGGCTAACAGGTTTGCTTCGGTGCCCGAATTAGTAAACCGCACACGTTTGATACCAAATCGTTCGCACATCAACTTGGCAAGCGTTGCTTCACCAGGATGGATCCCGCCAACGCTGGCATTTGTTTTCAGTGCGTCAAACACACGATCAATCACTCGACGTTCGCTGTGACCAAGCAAACCTGCGGTGTAGTCACCCAAAAAGTCGTGATACGTGTGACCATCGATATCGGTCAGCGTTGCTGCGTTGCCCGAAACGAATGTGAGAGGAAACGGTGAATGCGTTAATACCGAACGCGTTTGACCACCTGGCATGTATGTGCGCGCTTCGTCATACTGACGACGCGAGTTGGGATTTCGATCAGCGAAGTCGGCGTGCGCCTTGGTTATGGTGCGCACGCGATCGCTTGTCGACATGACTACTTCTTTTGTGGTTGCGGCCAGGTGCCGTCGCGGCCATCCATGCCGGCATTCAGACGCGCCTTTGCCATCAGCTCTTCAACAATTGGTCCGAGCGATGTTGGGTCTTCAACTGGTGCATGTGTTGGACCACGATGCCAACCTTCGGCAATTGCCAACACTTGGCCACTTGCTTCGAACACGCGACCCGTGATGTCTTTTGACTCGGCAGAAGCCAACCACGTAACAATCGGTGCAATCCATTTCGGTGAACGCTGCTCGCGCTCTTCTTCGGTTTCTGGTGCGGGCCCCAAGTTCTCGGTCATGCGAGTAAGCGCAACAGGTGCAACGGCGTTGACGGTTACTCCGTAACGAGCCAGTTCGAGTGACGCAATGGTGGTGAATGCTGCGATGCCGGCCTTGGCTGCGCCGTAGTTGGTTTGGCCAATGTTGCCGTAGATACCCGACACCGATGACGTGTTGATGATGCGGCCATCAACTGGATGACCTGCCTTGTTGCGATCGCGCCAATATGCAGCGGCCATGCGCGAAGGAGCAAACGTGCCCTTCAAGTGCACCTTGATAACGGCGTCCCACTCTTCTTCACTCATGTTGGCCATCATGCGGTCGCGCAAAATGCCTGCGTTGTTCACCACAGCATGCAAGTCGCCAAATGTCTCAACCGCGGTGTTGATGAGGCGCTCGGCGCCTGCCCACGTGGAGATGTCGTCGCCATTGGCAACCGCACGGCCACCCATGGCCTCGATCTCATTCACTACTTGCTGGGCTGGCGAGGCATCGCCACCACTGCCGTCGACACCAGCACCCAAGTCGTTGACCACGACCAAAGCGCCATGCTTGGCAAGGCTTAACGCATGTTCGCGACCAATACCGCGACCCGAACCAGTGACAACTACTACACGACCTTCACATAAGCGACTCATAACGACAAACCCTAGTCTCTACCCCGTGCCCGAAACTTTGTCGAACACCACACCCGCGATGCAATGCGATGTCGCAATCGTTGGTGCAGGGCCAGCAGGAATTGCAGCCGCGCTTACATTGCGCAAGTCGGGATACGACGTAGTGGTTATCGACAAAGCGGTGTTCCCCCGCGACAAATGCTGCGGCGATGGTTTAACAACTGGCGCATTGCGCATTCTTGAAGAACTGGAATTCAACCCTGCATCTGTTCCAAGTTGGACGGTGTGTGAAGACGTGTGGTTGCGTTCGCCCGGTGGACGCGAAATGAACATGCCATTGCCACATGGCGCTGGTCAGTTTGCCGCAATCACCCCGCGCATCGAACTTGATCACGCACTCGTACAGCAAGCAAAAGATGCAGGCATCAGTGTGCTTGAGGGCAACGCGTTTACTGCAATTGATAACTCGCATCGCGATTTCGTGAGCATTGACGTTGACAACATTGGAGTTATTCGCTCCACGTTTGTAGTTGCTGCAGATGGCATGTGGTCGCCAGTACGTAAAGCACTTGGGCTTTCGCAACCCGGATACCTTGGCGAGTGGCACGCGTTTCGCCAATACGCAAGCAACGTAACCGGCCCAGCAAAAGATCGTTTATATGTATGGTTCGACAAAGACTTGTTGCCGGGTTACGCATGGTCGTTCCCGTTAACAGGCGGACGAGCAAATGTTGGCTTTGGCATTTTGCGTGGCGGAAAATACTCGGTGCAAGAAATGAAAGACCTGTGGCCCAACTTGTTGCAACGCCCACACATTCGTGAAGCACTTGGCACAACCGCAGTAATGGAAGATCGCCACACTGCATGGCCGATCCCCGCGCGTGTGACCACGGCACCGCTGAGCAGCGGCCGCGTGTTGTTCGTAGGCGACGCAGCATGCGTGACCGACACACTGACCGGCGAAGGCATTGGGCAGGCATTGTTGTCGGGTCAACTTGCCGGCAAGGCAATCATTAAGACCGGAAACCGTGAGGCATCAATCGCTCGACGCCACTACGAAAAGCTCGTGAAGCACCATTTGTTTGCCGACCACCGCATGAGCGCAACCCTTGGCAAGATTCTGCAGAGCAGCATTGGCGCTCGTGGTGCACTTCGCCTTGCCAGCCTTACCCCATGGACACGGCGCAACTTTGTGCGCTGGATGTTTGAAGACGAACCACGCGCGGCGGCATTTACACCTAGCCGGTGGCACAAGGGTTTCTTGAAGCGTGACGGCGCCTTCAAGAACTACGGTTAACGCCATGCGTACACGCTTAACCGAGATGCTCGACATTGAATTTCCCATCATGCTTGCGGGAATGGGTGGCGTGTCGTATCACCGCTTAGTTGCTGCAGTTTCCGAAGCAGGCGGGCTTGGCACACTTGGCGCCAGCACCATGCAAAGCGGTGAATTAGAAACCGAAATTGATGGCGTGAAGCAACTGACCAACAAGGGATTTGGAGTTGACTTGCTGACCGCACTTCCCCACACGCTTGAACGCGATGTTGATTTGATTATTAAGAGTGGTGCACGCGTGTTCGTTGCAGGCCTCGGCGTGCCGCGCGACATTATTGACAAGTTGCACAAGAACGGTGTGCTCGTTGGTTCGATGTGCGGAAAAGTTCGACACGCAACAGCCGCATACGAAAGCGGTTGCGACTTTGTTGTTGCCCAAGGCACCGAAGGTGGCGGACACACCGGCACCGTTGCCACCATGGCACTTGTGCCACAAGTAGTCGACGCTGTTGGCGACAAGATGGTGGTGGTTGCCGCAGGTGGTTTGTTTGACGGTCGCGGACTTGCAGCATCGCTTGCACTTGGCGCCGACGGCGTGTGGGTTGGCACACGCTTTATTGCCACGCACGAAGCACGCGGTGTTGATGGCTACAAAGAAAAGCTGATCGACACGCTTGAAGACGGCACCGTGATTACACGCAGTTACACCGGCAAAACCTGTCGAGTTGTGCGCAACGCATGGACAAACAAGTTTGAAGAGCACCCCGAAACGCTGCAAGGGTTTCCTCAGCAAGCAATCGCCTCAATGCAGGCCGGTGTCAACCACTTGGGTTACCCAGAGGGAACCACAGTTGATGTTGAACAAGAGTTCATGCCTGCCGGACAAGGTGTTGGCGCAATCAAGAGCATTGTGCATGCCGGTGACTTAGTGCGCACCATGATGGCAGAAGCCGAGCAATCGCTCGATCGCGTTCACGCACTGCGCAGTAAGTAACTACGCATGGGAGTCCTTCGCTCGAACGTCAACGTACGCAGACTGTTTGTTGCGCAAAACGTTTCGGTAATGGGCGACTATTTCACCTACGTTGCTCTCGTCGGATTGGTCAAAGACGCCACCGATTCCACCTTCTTGGTGTCGCTGGTATATGCCGCATATGTATTGCCATCGTTCTTTTTCTCGCCTCTTGCCGGCCCAATCGTGGACAAGTTTGATCGCCGCAAAGTGATCGTGTTGATCTCTACTTTGCAGGCGATTTGTGGAGTCGGATTCTTGCTGTCGAATGCAGACCGCATCTGGCTGGCGTTGCTCACACAAATTGTGATCGCATCACTTGCTGTGATCACGCTGCCTGCATTTGGTTCGGCATTACCTAACGTCACGCGCAATGATGAAGAACTCCGCCAAGCAAACGCACTGTTTGGCTCTAGCTGGGGCGCTTCAGTGTTCATTGGCTCTGCAGTAGGCGGATTGTTTGCAGCAACTCTTGGCAGAACCGCAACGTTTGTTGCCGACATTGCAACCTTTGTGTTGTGTGCTGCGCTTGTGGCCTTAATCAACGTTCCACTGCAGGAACGCAAGGCACATGCGGTGCGCGAACCCATACGGCCAATCGCCGACATGCGCGAAGCATTCCACTATGCCAAAGAAAACAGCGTGATTTTTGCACTGATGGCGTCGAAAACTACACAAGCAGTTGGAGCCGGTGCAGTCGGCCAGCTTGCGGTGCTGGCGATAGATGCATTCGACACCGGTGATGGCGGTAGTGGTTTGTTTCTTGCCGCACGAGGCTTTGGAGCCGCAATTGGCCCATTTATCTTCATGCGCTTTGTACGTGGCAACATCCCGCGATTGCTGTTGCTGTGTGGAATTGGCGGATTGATGTGGAGCGTTTTCTACCTCGCTGCATCTGCAAGCCCAGCACTGTGGCTTGCTGTTATTTCTATTGGTGCTGCCCACATTGGTGGTGGCGCAATCTGGACCATGGCTAGTTATGGACTACAGATCAGCACACCCGACCACATTCGCGGTCGTGTGTTAGCGGGCGACATGGGCTTTGCCATGCTTGTCACCGGGCTCAGCTCCATCGGCACGGGAATACTTGGCGAGATCTTCCCGATTCGTATTGCCATTGCCATTGTTGCGGGCATCTCAGGAATTGCTTCCTGTAGTTACCTGATTGGAACTACAGGTTTGCGTCGGCGTCTGCGCAACGAGATGCAGCCTCAATCAGCCTGACTGCACGCGGGTCAGTAAACATTGAATCCTTCATGCGATTCATGATGTAACTAAAACCCATCTGTCGGCCCGGATCGGCAAACGACACCGAACCACCAGCACCCGCATGGCCATAACTGCCGGGCGCATCGAAGGCCAGCTTCTCGCTTGGTGTTACAAAACCCATCGCGAACGTGCGTTGCGTTTGCAAACACAGATCAACTTCGCCATCTTTGGTTTGTTGCACCGTCATCTTGTTGCGTGTGTTGTCATTGAGCAAACGAACTACACCACTGGGCGATTGTGTCTCGGTAAACGTTGCCGAATACATCGCAGCAAGACTGCGAGCATTGGCAATGCCGTTTGCGCCAGGAACTTGTGCTGCATGCATGTCGGCGCGATTAAAACCGCCCTTCACATTGAGCGCACCATTTAATGTCAGCGCACGTGCCAAATGAGCGTTTGGCATCACGGCTGGTGGGGTTGGTGGCGGATCGTTTGAATTGCGCGGCCAACCAACATTTACGGGAGACACACGCGGTTCGTGGTGTTGCGGCAACCCAACATAAATTTCTCCACCCAGTGGGCCAGAAATTTCTTCAGCAATGAATTGACCAATGCTCCTACCATCAACCCGGCGCACTAACTCGCCCGCTAACCAACCAAATGTGATGGCGTGATAGCCGTGTGTGGAGCCAACGGGAAACAACGGTGGAGTATCGGCCAGCCGAGCAACCATCGTGTCCCAATCGAGCACTTGCTCGTACGTGAGGTCGCCCTCCACGGTGTACAAACCGGCCTGATGCGACAGCAATTGGGCAACCGTTACATGCTCTTTTCCATGCGCTGCAAACTCGGGCCAGTACAGCGAAACAGGTTGTTCGTAAGCCAACAGCCCGCGCTCAACACAGATGGCCACAGCCGTTGCCACTACCCCTTTGGTGGTGCTGAACACCAGCTGCAATGTGTCGCGTGTGTAGGGCTGCGTTGCTTCTTTGTCGAAGTAACCGCCAGCAATATCGACAACGCACTCGCCTTTGTGGAACACCGCAACACCTGCGCCAATGTCCTCACGGCTTTCGATGTTGTGCGCAAAGGCTTCGGCAACAGCCGACCACCCATCGGCAACGAAACCTTCGTAGGCCACGACTACTTAACGTCGTCCATGAGGCTGCGTAGCAATTCAATTTGCTGCACGGCATCGGGACCAATTGGATTCACTTGCAACACGGTGACGCCAGCTTCTTTGAACGCAGCCAAGCGCTCTTTAATGAAACTCTTTGGCCCAACTAAGTGCGAGTTCAGCAACCACTCTGCAGGAATTTTTGCAGCTGCTTCTTGCTTCTTGCCGTCGAGGTACAGATCTTGAATTTCGACAGCTTCTTGTTCGTAGCCGTATGCCTTGCAAATGTCGTTATAGAAGTTTTTGCCACGTGCACCCATGCCGCCCACGTACAACGCGGTGCTTGGTCGGGCGAAGTCCAACACTTTTTGTTGATCTTCACCGGTGAGCGATTCGTCGATTGCCAGCATTCCGCCAGCCTGAATGTCCATCTTCGGACGTGATGCATCGCGCTTGGCAGTTCCCGCCTTCAACGCATCGCCCCACACATTTTTAAACTTTTCTGGATAGAAGAAAATCGGCATCCAACCATCTGCAATTTCTGCAGTTGCTTCAACGCTCTTGCCCATGAGGCTTGCCCACCAGATGGGAATGTCGTTGCGAACTGGATGGTTAATCAGTTTCAATGCTTTGCCAAGTCCTGTGCCTTGTCCTGCTGGCAACGGTGCTTCAACTGTTTTGCCTTGGTACGACAGCGGCTTCTCGCGCTTCCACACTTCGCGACAAATGTCGATGTATTCCTTGGTGCGTTGCATTGGCTTGTCGTACGGCATGCCGTGAAAACCTTCAATCACTTGTGCGCCAGATGCACCAAGCCCAAGAACGAAACGACCGTTGCTGACATAGTCGCAACCTGCAGCAGTCATCGCAACAAGTGCTGGCGTGCGCGAATACACGTTGATGATGCCCGTGCCGATTTCCATCTTGTTGGTCACTGCAGCGAGGTAACCAATTTGGGAAATGGAGTCGTACGAATACGCCTCGGCTACCCACACCATGTCGAGACCAACTTTTTCAAGCTCAACAACCTGTTTGGCTGAAGACTGAAAGTCGGAGATGTAGTTGATCATCATGGAAAGTTTCATGATGACGAGACTAGATGGGGCTTAGTTAACTTTGCGAGTTCGACCTTCCCAATACGGTGCACGCAAGTCTTTCTTGAGGATCTTTCCGCTCGGGTTACGCGGCAAGGCGTCGATCCACGTGACCGTCTTTGGGCACTTGAACCCGGCAAGGCGTTCCTTGGCAAACGAAACGATCTCGTCCTCGGTAACCGCAACATCGGGTTTGCGCACCACCATTGCCATCGGCACTTCGCCCCACTTTTCGTCGGGCACACCAATGACTGCCACGTCGGCAATTGCCGGGTGACCCATGAGCGCGTTTTCTACCTCAGCTGGGTACACGTTTTCACCACCCGAGACAATCATGTCCTTCACGCGGTCGAAAATATAGACATAGCCATCTTCATCGAGATACGCAGCGTCGCCCGTCTTGAACCAACCATCAGAGTTGATCGACTTCGCGGTTTCTTCTGGCATGTTCCAGTAGCCCTTCATTACTTGGCCACCCTTCACCCAAACTTCACCAACGTCACCGACGGGAACATCGTTTCCTGTGTCGGCATCAACAATTCGCAATTGCATACCCGGAACAATCTTTCCGCATGAACGCAATAGCTTGCGCTTTGGCCCAGTGAGATCGTGATCTTCTGGCATCAAGATGGTGGTCGCACCCGTTGTTTCGGTGAGGCCATACACCTGCATGAAGTTGGTCTTGAAGGTTTTGATCGAGCTTGCCAACACATCTTCTGAAATTGGTGATGCACCGTAGGCAATCAGCTCGAGGCTTGAGTAATCGGCCTTATCAACATCGGGCACCATGAGCATGAACTGCAACAGCACCGGAACCAAGAAGCCGTGCGTAATGCGGTGCTTGCCGATGAGCGAAACAATTTCTACTGGATTGACGTCACGAATAATGACCGACTTTGCGCCAAGTGCCATACCAGCAGTGGCCCAACCGCCACCACCAATGTGGAACAGCGGCATCGCCACCATGTTTACAGTGCGATCACTGAACTTCCAGATCTCTGCAGCAAATGGAATGAGTGCAAAGAAGTTGTTGTTGGTGAGCATGACACCCTTTGGCCTGCCCGTGGTGCCACTTGAATACAACTGAAACGCAACATCTTCTGGTGCCGATTCGGAACCTGGATCGGTTGCTGCACCGCTGTTGGAGAAATCTTCATATGAAGGGAACTTGGCATGACCACCAATCACCACGATGGTCTTGACACCTGAAATGTCATCGGCAATGGCATCGAGAATTGGTACGAAGTCTGGTCCAACAACGAGCACTTTTGCTTGCGAGTCGTTAACGATGTAGGCAACTTCTGGGGCTGCGAGTCGCCAGTTGATATCAACGCTTACCGCATTGAGCAAGCCGCATGCGTAAAACACTTCAAAGTGGTCAATGCCGTTCTTATCTAAAAAGGCCACGCGATCTTGCGAACCAACACCAGCTGCCTTGAGTGCATTTGCAACTTTGCACGACCGTTCGTACAACTGCCCCCAGGTTTGTGTGCGGTCGCCTTGAATGAGCGCCACATTGTTCGGTTGGTTTGCTGCGTGCGTGCGCACGATTCCTGCGATGTTTGAAATGTTGTTCCCCATCCCGCAGAAACTAGTCTTGGCACGAAACCAATACAAGAGCGGGGTCGCAGAAATATGAGCACAGCAGAACTTGGGTACGACGGAAAAGTAGTCATTATCACGGGTGCCGGTGGCGGCCTTGGGCGCCAACACGCACTATTGATGGCTTCGCGTGGGGCACTGGTGGTGGTAAACGACCTGGGCGGTGCGCTTGATGGCAGCGGCAGTGACAAAGGAGCCGCTCAAAAAGTAGTGGATGAAATCGTGGCCCTCGGTGGCGAGGCCGTTGCCGACACCAACAGCGTGTCTACCCCTGAAGGTGGCGCAGCAATTGTTGCAGGCGCCGTAAAGGCATTTGGTCGAGTTGACATTGTGATCAACAACGCAGGAATCTTGCGCGACAAAAGCTTTCACAACATGGACCCATCGCTGATGAACCCCGTGTTTGATGTGCACTTGAAAGGCGCATTCCACGTAACACAACCTGCATTCGTGTTGATGCGTGAGCAAGGTTATGGACGAATTGTTTCCACCTCATCAGCTGCTGGAATCTTTGGCAATTTTGGTCAGACAAATTACGGCGCAGCAAAGATGGGCCTTGTTGGATTCACGCGCGTACTTGCCGTTGAAGGTGCAAAATACAACATCAAAGCCAACGCCATTGCCCCACTTGCACTTACTCGCATGACCGAGGCGTTGTTCAGCGGCGCGATGGCCGAGAAGTTGCAGCCAGAAAAGATTTCGCCAATCGTTGCGTACCTTGCTCACGAAGACTGCCCAGTAAGTGGCGAGGTGTACAGCGTTGGTGGTGGTCGTGTTGCTCGCATCTTCATTGCCGAGACCGAGGGATACCACAACCCGAACCTGACGATGGAAGATGTGCGCGACAACTTTGCACAAATTCGCAACGAAGATGGCTACACCGTTCCTGCCAACATCGGTGAAGAAACCGCGATGTTTCTTCCCTACCTCAAGTAACGCTCACCACACGCTGTGAACACCATCCACGTTGCATCACCTGATGGCGTGGACATTCCGGTGTACGACTATGCGCCGGGCTCACACCAGAGTGGTGTGTTGTTCTCGCACGCAACAGGATTTCATGGTCGCTGCTTCAACAGCACCGCAGCATTGCTTGCTGATAACGCTCACTGCTACTCGTTCGACTATCGCGGTTATGGCGATGCAACATTGCCCACCGACTGGAACGTGACGTGGGGCGGTTATGGCGACGATGCGCAAACTGTTGCACAACATTGCACACGCGAAAGCGGACCACTCATTGCCTTTGGCCACAGCATGGGCGGTGCTGCGCTAGTGATGGCCGCATTGCGCGAACCCGAGTTATTTCGTGCATTGGTGCTATTTGAGCCGATCATCTTTCCACCTGTTGTTCGCGAACATGGCAGTGCCGGTGGACCAAGCCCGCTGTCCGAAGGTGCACGCAGGCGACGGTCAACATTTGCGTCATTCGACGAAGCAATCGCCAATTACTCGTCCAAGCCACCGCTGAATGTTTTCCATCCTGAGGTATTAAACGACTACGTGCACTACGGCTTTCGCGCAAATGAAGACAACACCGTGTCGCTGAAATGCCAACCCGAACACGAAGCACGAACGTATGAATCGGGTGCGTTACATGAGACGTGGAACGACTTAGCGAAACTGCGCATGCCCGTGTGGATAGTTTCGGGTCAGATGATTCCGATGTCCCCTGCTGCGTTTGCCAAGCCACTTGCCGATGCAATTCCGGGCAGCACATTTGTGCAATGGGACGACCTTGGCCACTTCGGACCAATGCAAGACCCACCGCGCATCGCTCAACTGATTACCTCTATCAGCAGGTCGTTACACCCGTAAGTAGACTGTGGGTATGGCGTCAGTTAAACGCGAACTCAGCAATATGACCCTGACGGTCAGCAAGACCTCACTCCATGACCAGCAGGATGAAATTACCTATTGGTTGGGCGTCTCGCCAGCAGAGCGAATTGCGGCCGTAGAAGTATTGCGTCAACGCGTGTTTGGAGGTGCTGATGGAACTCGACAAGGACTTCAACGAGTTTGTCGAATTATTCCTCGAACATAACGTTCGGTTCCTGATCGTTGGCGGCTACGCCCTTGCTGCACATGGTCTCCCACGAGCAACTGGCGATCTCGATGCGTGGGTGTGGGTGAATCCCCAAAACGCACAAAACATAGTTCGGGCCTTAAACGCATTTGGTTTCCAGAATCTTTCACTGACTGAAAGTGATTTCTCAACAAAAGATTCAATCATTCAACTTGGTTATCCACCATTTCGCATCGACATATTGACATCAATTGATGGTGTTGAATTTGATCACGCGTGGGAAAAGAAAATTGTGGTTGAGCTCAACGGCATGAACGTTCCATTCATCGGACGCGATGATCTCATCGCAAACAAGAAGGCAGCAGGTCGCCCACAAGACATTGCTGATGTTTCACGACTCACCTCTGAAGACAAATAGAAACGACAATTACATGACCGCATGGCCTATTCCCGAAGCACTCTCGCCTTCAAGCACCAGCACATTTCAAAACTGTCCGCTGCAGTTTCGTTTTCAAAACATTCAGAAACTTCCGCAACCACCAAGCATTGCCGCAGTAAAAGGCAACGTAGTACACCGTGCACTCGAGTTGTTGTTCGAACTCGAACCAGCACAACGCACCGAAGCAGCTGCACTGGCGTTTGCTGGCACTGCACGCACCGAGTTTGAACCAACCTATGACATCACCGGCTTGAACTTAAATGAAGCACAACGTGATGCTTTTTGGAAAGACTGCGACTCGTTAATGAAGAGTTACTTGCGCATGGAAGATCCAACAGCAGTCAACGTCGTCGACCTTGAACTGTGGGTGGAAGCACCTGTCAATAACTTTGGTTTGCGTGGTTACGTCGATCGCATCGAACGTGATGCCGAAGGCAACCTGATTATTAGCGACTACAAAACTGGCAAGGCACCGCGCGAACAAGACGTTGATGCAAAGATGCAGCAGCTGCACATGTACGCCTACATGTTGCGCGAAATGCGCGGTGAAGCACCGAGCAAGGTGAGCCTCATGTTCGTCAAAGATGGCATTCGACACACGCGTGCCGTGACCGAACAGACCATGAAGTTTGTTGTCACCAAAACCTCAGCATTGTTTAAAACCATTTCCAACGCGTGCACCACAGGTAACTTCCCCACCAAGAAAAGTGCTCTCTGCAACTATTGCTCGTTCAAGGATTGGTGTCCCGAGTTTGGCGGCAACCCTGCCGATGCCGAGGTTGGTGCAGCAGTGAAATATCCTCGTCCTGCAGCATGACATTTGGTCCCACTACCCGCTTCGAACGATTCGACAACACGGTTGACTCCTCGCTCGAACACATCCGCGATTACAAGTTGGTCAAAGTGGTGTTCAGCATTGCCAGCGCGGTAGGCGACTTTGGCATCTTGTGGCACATCATTGGTCTGTTACGAGCACTTGGCAGCGTCGATCGCTTTCAGCAAGCGTTGGTGTTTTCCACCCTGATCGGCATCGAAAGCCTGCTCCTCAACCAAGGCATCAAGCGGCTATTCCGTCGCTCACGACCCACCAGCAGCGGCGACGAGCGGTTTGCTTTGCGCACACCACGCACATCCAGTTTTCCAAGCGGGCATTCATCATCGGCGTTTTTCTCTGCACTGGTGCTTACCTATTTCTTCGCTTGGCAATGGTGGCCGCTGTTTTATGCACTAGCAATGGTGATTGCCATTAGCCGCGTCGGTGTGCGCATTCATCACGCCAGCGACGTTGTTGGTGGCGCCATCGTGGGCACACTGATGGGTATTGCAGGCCTCGTGTTTTTGAACGGAATCCAACTGATATGACCACCACATTCGCACTCACCTACGACTACCGGTGCCCCTATGGGCGTATTGCGCACGACCATGTGGCCACCGCATTGCAAGCAGGAGCCCCATGGAACGTCAAATTCACTCCGTTTTGCCTCGGTCAATCACACGTTGAAGAAGGTCAGACCGATATTTGGGATCGCCCACAAGACGACACCGGCATCCTTGCACTTCAAGCATCAATTGCTGTGCGCGACACACAAGCCGACAAGTTTTTGCCAATGCATCACGCGCTGTACGAATACCGCCATACACAAAACGGAAATTTGCGCGAGCGTGCACCGTTGTCTGAAGTAATTGCCAAGTACGGCGTCGATGTCGATGCGATGTGGGCAGAAGTAGACAGCGGTCGCCCGCTTGCCACGATTAAAGAAGAACACACGTCGTATGGTCGCACGCACTCGGTGTGGGGTGTGCCCACATTTATTGTCGGCGACAAAGCCGTATTTGTTCGCTTGCTCGACCGACCAATGGGTGATGCGCAATTAGCAACCACCACGGTCAATCGCATATTGGACAACATTGCATGGGACTCACTCAATGAGTTCAAGCACACTTCGGTACCACGATGAACCACGACATGCCCCGCTTTGATGATCGCATGAGCGATGCCGAAGCACTGATGTGGCGTGCAGAAAAAGATCCGTTCCTTACATCCACTTTTGCCACGATCACCATTCTTGACCGCCCACCCAACTTTGATGCATTCGTCGCACGAATGGATCGCGCATCACGAGTGATCGCACGCTTACGCCAACGCGTACAACCTGCACCTGCTTCGGTTGGCCCTCCACGCTGGGTAGAAGACCCCGAATTCAACATTGCACATCACGTGCGTCGCATGGCATTGCCTGCACCGGGCACCATGCGCCAACTACTCGACCTCTCCACGCTGCTTGTTGCCGATGCTTTCGATCGTTCACGACCGCTATGGCAATTCACCGTCATCGACGGACTCGAAGGCGGCAAGTCGGCACTCATTCAAAAACTGCACCACACCATCACGGATGGCCAAGGCGGGGTTGCATTGTCGATGCAGTTTCTCGATCTCGAGCGCAATGCCGAGCCACCGCCGCCACTTGACCCTTCACTATTTCGCGAGCCTGTCGAATCATCAAACAGCCCATCAGATTTACTCACGTCCTCTTTCCAAGACGTGATGCGTGCGCCACTCAGCGCATTGCGCCAAGTACGCGAGCTGTTGCAAGACCCAACACAACTGCCTGGCCTTGGCACACAGGCTGCTGCCACGGTGCGCGGACTTGTTTCCGAACTGAGCACTGTCGACCCAGCGCGCTCGCCACTATGGACACAGCGTTCGCTGCAACGACAAACCGAAACATTGCGTGCGCCGTACCGCGAGATGATTGATGCCTCGCGTGCACTGGGTGGCAAATTGAACACCGCGTTTCTTACTGCTGCAGCCGATGCAGCTGGCAACTACCACCGCAAACTTGGCGCACCCGTCGAATCGCTGCGCACCAGCATGGCGATTAGTACTCGTAACGAAGAGTCGGGTGCAAACGCCTTTACGTTGGTGCGCTTACTGGTGCCAACAGGCGATATGCCGATCACCGAACGCTTTGCCGCAATCAACGAACTCGTTGATCAAGCACGCGAGTCATCAAAGAATGCCCAGCTCGACACACTGGCAACCGCATCGTCGCTGTTGCCCACATCGGTGCTCACGCGCATTGCACGCACACAAAGCCAAACTGTTGACTTTGCTACATCAAATGTGCGTGGCGCCGGTATCCCGCTGTACATCAGCGGCGCCATGATCCTTGAAAATTATCCGCTTGGACCACTAGGCGGTGTTGCCTTCAACCTGACCATGCTTAGTTACAACGGCAGTTTGGACATGGGCCTCAATGTCGATACCGAAGCTGTTGCGTACCCCGTGTTGCTCACGCAATGCATCAACGAATCGTTTCAGCAGATTGCTAGATATGCACCACAGACGCAGACAGTTCCAAAAGGAATATCACATGGCGACAACACGCCTATGAAGCGACGACGCTTCAGGCTTGCGTGGTGGAAGAAGCGCTAGCAGTTAGCAACAAGCGAACATCAAGCAGCAAGTCGGCTACTTCGTCGGTTGAAACCAATTCACGGTTGAGCATTTTGGCGAGCGCCTCGTCGATAACGGTGAGGGCTTCGGTGATTACTGCAACTTCACGTGCTTCGGTCATGTCCTTGACCATACCCGACCAGTGCAACGAAGACATGACTCTGTGCATAACATCACAACCATGGAATTACGGGGGAAAGTAACTGTGGTCACAGGTGCAGCCGGCGGAATTGGCAAAGCGCTTGCCGAACGCTTTCATGCAGAAGGCGCCAGCGTGGTGCTGGCCGATCGCGATGCCGCGCCGCTCGATGTCACTGTGGCAACACTGAATGCCACGCGCCCAAACAGCGCATTTGCCGTTGCCGTAAATTTAGGAACCGAGCAAGCAAACGCAGACTTAATACGCACATCGATCGAACAATTCGGCCAGATCGATTTGTTTTTTGCTAACGCTGGTGTGGGTCTTGGTAGCGACTTATCCACAAGCGAACACGATTGGGATACCGCATTCGATATCAACTTCAATGCGCATCGCTGGGCCGCAAAATATTTGTTGCCCGATTGGTTAGCGCGCGGCGAAGGATACTTCTGCAGCACCGCCTCGGCTGCCGGTCTACTTTCACAAATCGGTTCTGCGCCTTACACCGTGACCAAACACGCTGCAGTGGCCTTTGCCGAATGGATGTCGATCACCTATGGCGGCCGCGGAGTGTTGGTCAGTTGCTTGTGCCCACAAGGCGTGAATACCAACATGTTGAAAGGCGCAGACAACAGCAACGACGGCCCATCGGGCAACGTGGTGCGTGTTGCCGGTGGCGTGCTGGAGCCCGAAGAAGTTGCACAAGCCTGCGTCGACACCATTCGTGCAGAAACGTTCTTAATCTTGCCCCACCCCGAAGTTGCGCAATACATGGCGCTGAAAGCAACCGAACGTGATCGTTGGCTTGCGGGTATGCGCAAGCTGCAAAAGCGCGTGCTTGGCGTTTAGCGAAACTCGGGCAACAACGTTGCCAACTCGCGCCACTGCACTTTTGGTAATTCGACGAGCCCTTCGGTAAGCACTTGCACCGAAACATGTGAAGCGCCGGCGTCGAGGTGCTCCTTAATGCGACCGCGAACCGTGTCCAGTGTGCCCCATGCACAAATGGCATCGACCAACTTGTCGCTTTGGTTCTTAATGTCGTCTTCGGTGAAACCCTCGCGCAACAAGTTGTTGGCATAGTTCGGTAAACGCGTATACGTGCCCATGTAACTGCGGGCGATTGCGCGCGCTTTTGTTGGATCGGTTTCTAAAATCACTGCTTGCTCTGGTGCAAGTGTTGGCTCACTACCCAAAATTTCGCGAGCAACAGCCGTGTGTTGTGGTGTGGTGAAGTATGGATGTGCACCATCGGCGCGCTCGCCTGCCAACTTCAACATCTTTGGGCCAAGTGCAGCCAACACTCGATGCAACGGAGTGGTTGGCTCGGCAGCCATAAACAGTCCGCCGTCCATTACGTCTAGGTACTCGACCATTGCCGAATACGGCTTGACATATGCGGTTTTATGCAACGACTTGACCATGTGGCCGT